>Ga0136611_10000066_pt1 | contig 53718 bp, 46 predicted proteins | sample AntDrymUQ2232306_2_FD_106645 | JGI IMG/M metagenome (GOLD analysis project Ga0136611, IMG submission 106645) | Polar desert sand microbial communities from Dry Valleys, Antarctica - metaG UQ223 (23.06) | ecosystem: Environmental > Terrestrial > Soil > Desert | place: Antarctica: Dry Valley... | reverse complement strand
GCTCGGCGCCGAGCCCTTCATCGTCCCGGCCATGGGCAGCCACGGCGGCGCGTCAGATGAGGGTCAGCGCGAGGTGCTGGCTCACCTTGGCGTCACCGAGGAGCGCATGGGGGCGCCGGTCATCTCGGACATGACCACGGTGGAGGTGGGGCGGACGGCGGACGGCATCCCGGTGCGTCTGGACCGGCACGCGCTCGGCGCGGACGGCATCGTCTTCATCGCACGCGTCAAGCCGCACACAGCCTTCCGCGGCACCTACGAGAGCGGGTTGGCCAAGATGATCGCCATAGGGTTGGGCAAGCAGTCCGGCGCAGCCGCGTGCCACGCGGCGGGCTTTGGCGATATGGCGCGGCGCGTGCCCGCAGTGGCGGCGGTGGCGCTGGCGAAGGCGCCCATCCGCTTTGGTCTAGCCATTGTTGAGAACGCGCACGACCAGCCGTACAGGATCCTGGCGGTACCGGCGGACCGCATCCTGGCGGACGAGCCAGCGCTGCTTGAGGACGCGAAGGCGATGATGCCGCGCCTGCCGTTTGACGAGCTTGACGTGCTGGTGATTGACCAGATTGGCAAGAACGTCAGCGGCGACGGCGCTGACCCCAATATCACCGGCCGCTACCCGACCGAGTTCGCCAGCGGTGGCCCGAGAGTAGCCAAGCAGGTGGTGTTGGACCTGACGCCCGAGACCGACGGCAACGCCAACGGCATCGGCACGGCGCACTTCACCACCGTGCGCGCGGTACGCAAGATGAGCCTGGGCCAGACGTACCCCAACGGCCTCACGTCCACCGTGGTGAACCCCGTGGCGCTCCCGATGATCCTCCCGTCAGACCAGATGGCGCTGGCCGCCGCGCTGCTCACCTGCAACGCGGTGGGGCGCGAGCCGCGCCTGCTGCGCATCGCCAGCACGCTCAAGCTGGAGCAGTTTGTGGTGTCCGAATCCCTGCTGGACGAGGTGCGGGCTGATCCGCGCCTCGAGGTGCTGTCCAGCCCCGCCGCCGCGCCCTTCGATGCCGGCGGCGATCTGCTTGACTTGGGCGATCCGGGGGCTGCGCTCCCTGCCCTTCGCGAGGCCGAACTGGCAGCGGTGGGCGCCTGAATGCCTCACTGTCATCTACGCTAGTAACCAATCACAATGACTAATGGAACGTTCTTCAACAGCCTCTATGACCTACGCGGACAGGTCGCGGTTGTTACGGGCGGTACGGGTGTGCTGGGGAGCGAGATGGCACGCGGTTTGGCACGCGCGGGCGCCAGGGTAGCCATCCTTGGCAGGCGTGCGGAGCAGGCGGAGGTGGTAGCGGGTGAGATCACCCAGGCGGGCGGCGAAGCGATGGCCGCGCCCGCTGATGTCAACGACACCGTGCAGCTTAAGAAGGCGCGTCAGCGGCTTCTGGACCGGTGGGGGCGCCTGGACATCCTGGTCAATGCTGCCGGTGGCAACATGCCCAAGGCGACCATCGCGGATACAGACAGCATCTTCTCCCTTGAGATGGAGGCGTTTGAGCAGGTGCTCAACCTGAATCTGGGTGGCACGGTGCGCCCGAGCCTGGTGTTCGGCGAATCGATGGCGAAGCCCGGCGGCTCGGGTGAAGCGGCATCGGCGTCAGGATTGGAATCGAGATCGGGCGGGGAGACCCAAAAACCGCACGGGACCATCGTGAACATCTCGTCCATGACGTCGCAGCGGGTAGTCACGCGCGTGGTGGGCTATTCAGCGGGTAAGGCGGCGGTGGAGAACTTCACGCGCTGGTTGGCGGTAGAGCTGGCGCGTAAGTTTGGCGAAGGGCTGCGCGTGAACGCCATTGCCCCCGGCTTCTTCGTTAGCGACCAGAACCGCGCGCTGCTGCTGACGCCGGAGGGCGATCTGACCGAGCGTGGACGCAAGATTGTGGAGCACACCCCAGCCGGACGCTTCGGCGAGACGCACGAATTAGTCAGTACCCTCGTCTGGCTGTGCGGCCCCGGCGCGAGCTTTGTCAACGGCGTGGTGATCCCCGTGGACGGCGGGTTCAGCGTCTTCAGCGGCGTGTAGCGCGTACTCCCTGGTCTTCAGGTCGGGGCCGCGGGGGGTGCCGGAACCGTATCAAGCCATTGCGGAAAGCGGGAACGCAGCACCGCCGCGTAGCGCCCGAACGCTTCTTCGCTGGCACCGAGATAGGGTGATAGGAGCCGCAGTGGGAACTCCGGGAGGAGGAGGCGGTTGAAGAGCTTGTCAAAGGCGCCGTCCATGTGCGGACCCAGTCCAACGGCGGCCGCCAGTTCCCGGCGGACCCCCGCCAGCTCGCGCTGCATTGCGGCAAGCGCCGTCAGGTCTCGCTCGACGCCGGCCCGAAAGTACGAACGCGCACGACGCAGGCTGCTGGAGGAGAAGGACAGCAAGAAGCCAGGCTCCCCAAGGGCGCTCCCCGCGGCGTACCCGAACTCGGTGAAGAAGTGGCGCAGCAGCGGCGCCTCAAGCAGCAGCTCGGCGATGAAGCGCACGTCTGGACCGCCGTACTTGGTTGCAACAAGGTTAGGGTAGGCGGCGGATAGCTCGGCGTAGTGCCGGCCGGAGAGCATGCGTCCGGTGCGCGGCAGGTTGTAGTGCAGGAAGCGGAGTTGGGGGAAGCGGCCGCAGACCTCGCGGAAGAAGAGCGTGACCTCGGCGTCGGTCAGCGTGCCCCAGGAGGGCAGCGATACCTGGAACAGCGCCACGCCCAGCGCCGCGGCGGTTTCAATCCGCTCGATTACCGTCAACAGTGACGGACTGATGATGCCCACCATGGGAGGGACACCCAGCGCAGAGGTTTCCTCCACAAAGACGCGCGTGATGCGATCGAAGAGCCCATCGGTGACGGCGTAGCCTTCGCCCGCGGTGCCGAAGATATAGAGATCGCGCACGCCGCCATCAACGAGGGCACGCACGCTGCGGCGGAAGATGGCTTCAGCGAAGGCGCCATCCTCCGCCCACGGCACGCAGCAGGTGCCAAGCATGACACGCGGATAGCGGACGGGTGGGTTATCTGCCACCCGTGTTCCGCAAATCTTCGTCCAGGACAAGCTGGGCGTTGCGCTGCGCTTCCGCCAGCGCGTCGTTGAGGCCCATCTCGTTCAGTAGCGCCTTCTTGATTGAGACGGAGACCGCGTCCTGCGCTTTGACCAGCGAAGGCATGGTTGGCACGCGATACGCAATTGGCGCCTGGTCGGAAAACGCCTTTACTACCGCGTCTTTGGCCAGGTAGGCCTGGAAGTCCTTGTGCTCGAAGGATGCCTTGGAGACCGGCACATTGTCAGATTTGATCAGATACGGCACCTGAAACGCGGGCGAGGTGAGCCACATGGCCAGCCGCACCGAGCGCTGCATGGTATCCGCGTCCTTCACCTTGAAGGCAGACACATTCCACCCGTGGGCGACGGTGAACCTCTGCTTGTTGAGTGGCATAGGCGCCGCGCCAACGTCAACGTTCCTCAGTCTGTAGGCGGGATAGCGGAAGTTCCCGGTGATATCGAACGCCACTAACCCTTCACCCTTATTCATGAGCTCTCCGGGCGGCGGCGCCGGGACGGCCTGGCGCTTATAGGAGAGGTCGTGCAGCCAGCGAAGCGTGTCCCGGCCAATCTCGTTGTCTATGGTCCACTTGGTGGCGTCCGCGTTGAGGATCTTGCCGCCCGCGCCGCCGTAGAAGATGAAGAAATCCAGGTAGGTGGGCGAGATAGTAAAGCCATAGCGCTCCGGTGGCGCTGACGCCTTGACGATCTTGTCCTCAAACTCAGCACGCGACCAGTTGGCCGTGGGCGGCGCCATGTTGAGCTTGGCGAGGATGGTCTTATCGTAGTAGATCCCGCGGTTGTTGGTCTCAATTGGAATGGAGGTAAGCTTGCCCTTCCAGACCGAGCTGTCCAGCATAGACGGGAAGATGTCTTTGCGCTGTGCGGCCCACTCTTTAACCTTCTTCAGCTCCTCATCCACGTCGACCGTAGCGCCGGTGGCAAAAATGCGGGCGGCGTCACCGTACCCATGCCAGGCGGTGTTGGGCGGTGTGCCGCCGGCGGCGGCCACCAGAATCTTCTCTGTGTCCGCGAGCTCGTAGGTTGCACGGACACCGAACTTATCCAGCAGCTCCGGCGCGGCGGCTTCCAGGAGCCCCGCGTGCGCTTCCCCAGAAGGGTGGGTGCGCGGCAGGCCGCCCCAGTGGATGAGGTCAATGACCTTACTGGACTTGGCCGGCGCGGCCTGCTCTGCCCCGCCGCAGGCTGCGATCCAACTGGCCCCCAGCGCGAGCGCCCCGCCGCGCACGACTGCCGCACGAGTGAGTGTCCGATCCATGTGCTTGCCTCCTGCTTAAGTGCTGCTCTACTGCACGGTCACCACGGCAGCTCCCACCGGGTGGCCGCGATGTGGGTGGTCTGGTCTTTGGTCAGGTAGTACGCCGTGAAGATCGATCCGTCCGGTAACTGCACGGAGTGGGGATAGCCGAGGTCGCGCGATTCGCGGTCTTCCCGGCGGCGCGTCTCGCCGTCGCCTCTGAGGATGGCACGGTGGTCCACGTCCCATGTGGTGCCGCCATCGGCACTGATGACTGCCTGGACGCCAAGCGGGTCGCGCCGGTGCCCGTACGTACACAGCACGCGGCCGTCACGCAGGCAGAGCAAGTGAGGCGGGTAGCCCCAAATCCCGGTGCGCAGCGGCTGTGACCAGGTGTTCCCCGCGTCTTCTGACCAGCTCTGGAGCAAGTAGGCAGGACGGTTCTGACGCACCATGGCCAGCACTCGCCCCGGCGCGGTCTCCAGGAGGGCCGCTTCGTCGCCCCACCCGGCAAGCCAGTCATGCCCCATGAGCCTCAGCGTCCACGTCTCCCCGCCGTCAATGGAGCGAAACAGGAGGTTCTGATCCCGGTGCTTCTGGCCCTCCGGGTAGATGTCATACAGCGGCGCAAGGAAGGTGCCGTCCGCCAGGATCGCGGCGCGCGGAAACCCGGTCAGGCGGTAGCTGCCCGGGACTTCCCACTCGTGCCGGTCCCAGGTTGCGCCGCGGTCGCGCGAGCGCTGCACAAAGAGCCGGTTTGGGGCAACCGAGATCTGGCTTGCGTCACCGCCTGGATGCTTGCCGATCTGTAGGCCTATCTCCTCAGCCTCGGCTCGACGGCTGGCGGGCCATGCCGTCCAGCCAATTGCTCCGGCGGCCAGATAGGTGCCGTCGGGCAGGATGGTGGTGAAGCGGTCCCACCGCTCTCGCGGTCCCGTCCCCGACCAGTTGAACGGAATGGCAGGATCGTCACTGGGCGTCCAGGTGGTGCCGCCGTCCGACGAGACCAGCACGTTCCAGTCGAACATGAAGCCGTGGTCCTGATAGTCGCCATCGTTGGAGGGAAAGCCAATCGCAAGGCGACCGTCCGCAAGCAGCTCTATGACGGGAAACGGCGCGTACGTTCCCGCGCGCCGGAACGGCGTCACATGCTCCATCTGCGGCGGGACCACGCCTGCTTGCGTCGTCACAGCCTTTGTATCCTCCTCCAGATCGGCCGCTCAATGAACCACATGGCTACCCGGCCGCTCGACCAATCAACCGTTCCGTCCAACCAGCCACAGCAGTCGGTGTCCGTCAGTATGCCACTAGTGCGGGTTGCCGTCAACGGTATACAATTTGCGCCGGGAAAGTGAATGCGTGAGTAGCGGACGGGCACCCGGTGGCCTTGAGAGGGATCTGTTGCGCGAGCGGGCGCGCTCGGAGATCCGCGAAGCGATTGCGTTGGGCGAGCTGAAACCTGGTGACCAGATCGTTGAGGCGACCATGGCCGCGCGAATTGGCGTCAGCCGCAGTCCAGTGCGTGAGGCGCTGCGCGAGCTGGAGCAGCACGGCCTGGTCGAGTCGGTGCCAAACCGCGGCACATTTGTGGCGACTCTGGCGGCGGAGGATGTGGAGGAGATTGTGCTGCTGCGTGGGGCGCTGGAGGGGCTGGCCGCCCGGCTGGCAGCGGACCGGATGGGACGGCGCGACCTGCGGGCGCTGGAAGAGACCGTGGAGCGCATGAGCCGCCACACCGGCCCGGGCGCGCAGGAAGAGAGTGCATTCACGGAGGCCGATGGCGAGTTCCATTCTGTGCTGGTGCGTGTGGCGGGACACCGCCGCTTGCTGCGCCTATGGTCAGAGCTGGATCCGTTTATCTGGCTGATGACGGTGAACGAGATGGGCGCGAATGGCGAACGCGACCGTGACGCCATGGCTCGGGAGCACCGCGAGCTGCTGGACACGCTGGCCTCGGGCAATCCAGAAGAGGCGCAACGCGCGGTGTGGGAGCACATTGTCCGGCGGCAGCCACAGCTCCCGTCACAGTGGCCGCCGAACGGCGTGGCGCTGGCAGGCGGCGCGAGGCCGGTCCAATGACACGCCCTGACCGCCTCAACAAGGTCATTGGACTCATTGAGGACGGCAGCGTCGCCTTTGGCACGTTTCTGCGATCGGGCTCGATCCCAGACGCGGTCTGGATCAGCACATCACCCTACGACTTTGTAGTCTTTGAGCTCGAGCACGATGTCTTCGATCTCTCCGGCCTGCGCCTCTCGCTCCAGTTTCTGCTGGACCGGCGCCAGATTGGTGACGCCGCGGTCGCCGGTCAACGTGGGCCGGGAGTGGTGCCCTTCGTGCGGGTGCCGCGCAATGGGCGGGAGCGCGACGAGTGGATCATCAAGCAAGTGCTCGATATTGGCGTGTACGGGATCGTGTTCCCCATGGTGAACACACCTGACGACGTGCGTCACATCCTGGGGGCAATGCGATTCCCTCACGCCGCCGGTGAAGGCGACCGCGAGCCCGCCGGACACCGTGGCTATTCACCCGAGAATGCCGAGCGCTACTGGGGACTTTCCTCCGCCGAGTACTTTGACCGCGCAGATGTGTGGCCGCACGATCCGCGGGGCGAGCTGCTGCCGATCCTCCAATGCGAGACGGTGGAGGGCGTGGAGAATCTAGATGCGATCTGCCGTGAGGTGACGGCGCCCGGTTTGATCCTGATTAGCACGGGCGACCTTTCCGTCTCCATGGGATACCGCGGCGCGTATACACCGGAGGTGGATGGCATGGTGCAGCGCGCCGTGGCGGTATGCCGCGAGCATGGTGTCCGGTACGGCACACCGCACATGACGGCGGACAACGTGGAAGAGCGCGTTGCGGGCGGCTTTCAGTTCCTAATGTCAGGCCCCCGGCGCGACGTGAGCACGCTGATGCGAGGATTGGAACGGGCGGGCCGGGCACCCGCACCGCTCGCGCCCGGCTAACCTAAGCCGCTACGCCTTGCCGCTGGCAAGCACCTCTGCCGCGTGGTCTTCGGCGTTGTCTTCGGGAGCGTAGCCCAGGACTTCGCGGGCGTTGGTGAGGTCCCAGTAGGCGCGCGTGTTGCCTGAGATGCCATAGCAGACCAGGTATGGCGCGTCTGAATCAATGGCGCGCCGGACCAGCTGAGCTGTATCCCGATGACTGATCCACGTCGAGAGCTGACGCTTGCCGCGCGGCGCGGGTTGGAAGCTGCCGATGCGCAGGCAGATGACGGAGATACCGTGCGCGTCTGCGTAGTAGCGTCCGAGCGCCTCGCCGAACACCTTGGAGACGCCGTAGTAGCTGTCCGGCCGCACGGGCATCTCAGGCGTGGTGTAGACGCTGTCCTTCTCGTAGTAGCCGGTGGCATGATTGCTTGAGGCGAAGACGATCTTCTTCACGCCTGCCCCGCGCGCCGCCTCGTAGACGTTGTACGTGCCAACGATGTTGGCGTTTAGGATGTCCTCCCACGGCGCCTGGACGCGCGGATCGGCGGCCATGTGCACTACCGCGTCTACGCCGGCGCAAGCGCGCTCCATCGCCGCCAGGTCTTCCGCTCCCGCAACGAACACCTCGTGCGGCGTGCCTTCTAGCGGCGAAGTGGCGCCTGTCTCCCTGGCGCGCGCCGCGGCGGCTTCGTGCTCCGGTGGAATGGTGCGGCGGTACTGGAGCCGCAGCGGATAGCGATCTCCCAGGCGTTCGGCCAGCGCCTTGCCGATCCGTCCCGCCGCACCCGTGATGAGGACTCGCTTCATAGACGGCTGTTGTTCCTGTGACATTGGCCGTGAGTGTGGCGGCCAACCGGCCCGCGCCGCCACACTGCGCCTATGAATCAACAGGCGATCTCTACCGACCGTGCCGCTACGCCACGCGGCCCCTACAGCCAGGGCGTGCGTTGGGAGCAGCTGATCTTCACCGCCTCGGTTGGCCCGAGCAATCCGCAGCTTGGCGAGCCGGTGGACGGCGATGCTCGCGCTGCCACCCGCGGCGCGCTTGAGAACGTCAAGGCAATCGTGGAGGCGGGTGGCGGATCACTGGCGACGGTGCTGAAAGTGACGTGCTATCTGCGCGACATGGCGGACTTTGACGCAGTCAACGAGGTCTACCGCGAGTACTTCACCGGTCCCGTGCTTCCCGCGCGCTCAATGGTCCCGGTACCCGCCTCACGTCTGCCGGTAGCGTTCGACGCAATCGCCTATCGGGCGGAGGTGTAGACGCGCCGCACGACATCGCGCTTGGCGGGGTCTTCGGCGAGATAGGGAAGGGCGTAGAACATGACGCCTGTGGCGCCGCCGTCCAGGGCGCCACTCAGCACCGTTTCTAGCTCGGTGGCGGTGGCGCCTTCGGCTTCGACGATGGGCCAGACTTCGACGTTCCGGCCGCGGCGCTCGTTTAGAACGCTGACGCGATCCACGAGCCAGCGCGTGTACTGCTCCACCCATTCAGGCGGACGGCCGCATTTGGCCTGGTAGACCATGGGCGAGAAGACATCTGTAACAGCGTGCAGGCGGTCGATGTCTTCGGCGACGATGCTGCGCAGCGCGCCGCCGTATTCGTTGTCGGTCCAAGGGCAGGAGTAGATGCCAAGCTTGGCGCCCGGACGCTCCTCATCAAGGATGCAGCGCGCCTCCGCAGCGAAGCTTGCGATGACGTCGCACTTCCAGTCGGTCCACGCTTCGGGCGCGCGCGAAAGCAGCCACGCGGCACGCTCGGCGGTGGTCCGACCTTTTGGACGGAGGCCAGTATCGCGCTCGAAGCGGGCGAGGCAGCGATCACAGAAGCACGACTGGTCGAGCGGCGGGTCCGGCAGCTCGAAGTCGCAGTGAAAGTGCAGGTAATCCAGCCACACGCCTGCCACGGGATGGGCGCGCAGCAGCGTTCTCAGAGCCGCTTTCTTGTCCAGGAGAAGCTGCGGTGCGCTGGGACAGGCGCCGAGAAAGCGCTCGGTCTTGGGAATGGGCAGACCGTCGCGACCAATTGGCGCTACATCCGGGTACTTCTCCAGAAGGTAGTCACCGCGGAACGTGGCGAACTCGGCGTAGACGGCCGCGCCCTGCTCGGCGGCGCGCGTAATGAGCTCGCTATCAATACGGCCGCTGCTCAGAAAGAGGGCGTTGATACCGTCTTCCTCAAAGCGACCGCCGTGCTCCCAATACTTCTGCGGACTGCTGTACGCGCCAAGCACGCGGCCGTTGGTCATCGAATGCGTCACCAATACCTAGCCACCATGGCCAGCGGTAAATAGCGCCTCTACCTGCTCCATCTGGGCGGTGGTCAGGCGAAGATCTCCTGCGGGCGCTAGCTCTTCTAGTTGAGTGACGTTCTCCGGGCCGATGATGGCGCTGGTGAGGCCAGGCTTGCCCAGAAGCCAGGCGAGTGATACCTGGGCGGTGGTGTGGCCCCACCCGGCAGCAAGGTCCCCAAGGCGCGCGGTAGTCTGTAGCTGCGCGTGTGAGAAAGGACTGACGTGGCTGCGCTGGAAAGAGGCGCGGGAGCCGGGCGGCGGTGGCTCTCCGGGCTTGTATGCGCCGGAAAGCAGGCCGCTCGCCAGCGGACTGTAGGCGGTGATCCCAACGCCAAGCTCAAGGCAAGCGGGAACGACCTCGTTCTCGATCCCACGGCGGAAGAGGCTGTAGGGCATCTCCATCGCAACTGGCGGATTGAGGTGGAGTTGGTCGCACCACCAGAGAGCGCGGGTCATCTGCCACGCCGAGAAATTGGAGAGCGCGGGGTACCGCACCTTGCCTTGCTTCACGAGGTCATCAAACGCGCGCATCGTCTGGTCGAGCGGCGTAGTGGGATCTGGATGATGCGCGTAGTAGACATCGATCTGGTCGGTACCAAGACGGCGCAAGCTTTGCTCGCACTGCACTAGGATGTGCTTGCGCGTGAGGCCGCCGCCATTGGGCCCGCCACCGTTAGGACCGTCCGCCATCCATTCCTGGACCTTGGTAGCGATAACGACGTCCTGCCGGTTGCGCCCACGCAGCGCGCGCCCAAGCAGCTCCTCCGAAGACTTGCGCTCCGCCGCGGGTGGGATGCCGGGGCGGTCAAAGCGCACCTGGTTGCCGTACGAGTTGGCGGTGTCCACAAAGTTGATGCCGAGGTCAAGCGCGCGACCGACCAGCACATCCACGCCGTCTTCCAGCGGGTTGATGCCGAGGAAGGCGGTACCAAGACAGAGCGCAGATACGCGGACACCCGAGCCACCGAGCAGACGGTATTCCATGAGTAGGTACTGCCAGGTATCGCGAGTTATTGAAGCAGGCGGTGCGCCTTGGGCTCCCAGCCTAGGAGGCGCTTGGCTTTGGTGAGGTTGTGCGCCTCTTGTTCCTCGTCGCCCGCGACGAAGACGGCATCGAAGCGTCCGTGGCCGGTCTGAACGGCCCTGAGCGCGCCGAGATAGGCGTCAGCCAGATCTTCCTCGTCGGTAACGTAGATCTTGCTGCCACCACGCGCGCCGTAGACGCGATCTTTATGCGTCTCCTGGCGCTCCTTAAGGTAAGTCTCTCGCTCGCGCGGGCCGGTGATGCGTAGTGCGATCAGGTTCATATCGAACCAGCGGGCAAAGTACTGGCAGATCAGCTCGCCCAATCCTTTGGTCAGGCCGTAGACGCTGGGTGTGTCCAATGGCGTGCGCTCCTCTTCGTCGTAGAGGACGCCGTTGCGGTAGGGTGCCCGCTCGCGGTAGTGGCTGCTCATGGTGCTGGTGTAGACGCCGCGCGTTACGCCCAGCTCTTGCGCGGTGTAAAGGAACAGGTGCAACGCCTTGCAGTTGACCTCGTAGTTGTCCAGGATGGTCGGGATGTCCTGGGTTGTGACCGATCCGCCCTGGCCACGCTTCATCACCATCCAGATGAAGCTGTCCACACCGTCGAGCGCCTTCCGTACCGCATCGGGGTCAGAGACCGACCCTTCAACGAACTCCACACCCTCGTGGCGGGGCGGCTGAAGATCCAGCACACGCAGCTGATGTTCCTTCTGGAAGTAAGGGGTGGCAAACGAGCCGACGCGGCCGGCACCACCGACGATCAGAACTTTCATTGGCTTCCTTTGATTGGTGAGGTTGTCAAGACGCCTAGACGGCGTAGGCTACCGAGCCGTCGTTGCGTAGTGGGTTACGCTGCGGGTCCCAGAGCTTGCGACCCACGTCCGCCAGCTTGGCCTCGTCCACGCGAACACCAATTCCGGGTGCCTCGGGCGCGCGGATGTAACCGCCTTCGCGCTTGAGGGTGCCGGGGAACGCTTCCGCCACTGCCCCTTCGTCCGCCTTGCTGTATTCCTGCGTGAGGAAGTTGGGAATGGAGACATCCAGATGGACCGAGGCAGCGGTGAGCAGTGGTGAAAGGAAGTTGTGTGTGACGACTGCGGCGTGAAAGGACTCGGCGATGGCGGCGATCTTCTTGACGTGCGTGAGACCGCCTGCCAAACCAACGTCCGGACGCACGTACTGCGTCCCACCGCCTACCAGTAGCTCGCGGAACTCCCAGATAGAGTGCATGCGCTCGCCGTTGGCCAGCGCGCTGGTGATGCGCTTAGCAATCTCCCCCTGCGACTGGATGCTGTCTATCTGAACGGGGTCCTCGATAAAGAGCGGGTTAAAGCGCCCAATGGCCTCCGAGACGGGCACGGCCTGGAGGGGCGTGAGCTTGCGGTGCAGCTCGGTAATGATGTCCACCTCGGCGCCCACCGCCTCGCGCGCGGCGGCGACGCGCTCCACCACCGCGCGCACCAATCCTTCCAGCGTCATGTCCTGGAAGCCATTGGGGATGGGATCAAACTTCACCGCGGTGAAGCCCTCGTCGGCGGCGGCGCGGGCGTTCTTATGAACCTGCTCCGGGTCCGAGCCTCCCATCAGAAGGTGCAGCCGCACTTTGTCGCGGCACCGGCCGCCAAGTAACTCCCAGCACGGCGCCTGGAAGTGCTGCCCCTTGATGTCCCACAGCGCGATGTCTACCGCGCTTACGGCGCCAGAGATCACAGAACCCCGGAACGGCGCCATGCGGTAGAGGTACTGCCAGTGATGCTCTATCCGCAGCGGATCCTGCCCCACCAAATACTTCTCAAAGGTCTGCACCACCTCATGCACGGCGTTGGGGTAGCCCCAACACGCCGTCTGGCCGTGGCCGATCAACCCATTGTCGGTGGTGATCCGAACAAGTTGGCTGCCGCCGACTAGCAGCGACTTGACTTCAGCAATCTTCATGTACGGGGAAGGCTACCTCTTCTTCCACGTCACTGCCTGGCGGCAGTTGCCGTACTTGACCACATCATTCGCCGCGCGGTTCGCTTCCACCATCGCTTCGCGCGAGGTCTTCTGGCGGGCCATAGCGGCCTTCATCTGCTCAGCCTGCAAGCTGAGCGCTTGGAGGCCATTGTGATGATAGAAGGAGGTGCGGAAGAGACCGGTACGCAATGGCTCGATGAACGAGTCCATGTGCTTGGGCGGCGCCTTGAGGAAGGTGTTTTTGTCCTCGGCCGCCTTGCGTAGCGCGGGGATGAGCAGCTTGTTCTCGGCCATGATCTTCTGCATTACCTCGCCGCCAATGAACTTAGCCGCGGCGTAAGAAGCGTCCAGGTGCTTGCCCTTACCGTAGACCTGATTTGTGTCCGCGTCCGAATGGCCGATGAAAGGCACGTTCTTGTTTCCCGTGGGGAACGGCACAACGTCCCATTCGAACTTGGGGCCGATCTGTTGATGGTAGAGCGCCAGACGCCCGGTGGACTCCTGGGCGAAGCCGATGGCGCCAGAGACGAACCGCTCGCCGGTGATGGTCTTGCCGAACTCAGTTGCCTCGGTCGGTCCGAGCATCACCTTGTGGTCGTTTACCGCCTTTACCAAGAAGTCGTATGCCTCCACCGTCTTGGGATCATCAAGCGTGTAGCGCATCTTCTCGACGTCGTATGTTTCGCCGCCGTTGGAGGTCATCCAGACCTGGTAGTTGCGGTCGATGTTATCGACGCCATTGCCGTCCATCGCCAGGCCCCATGAGCCCGCGGCGTATTCCCCCCCGGCGGGTCGCGTAACCTGCTTGGCGACAGTCAGGAAGTCATTCCAGTCCCACTTACCGTTCCACCGCTCCCACGGATCAGGGGCGCCGTACTTCTTGAGTAGATCCTTGTTGTACGCCAGGAGCATGGAGGTCACGTAAAAGGGGAAGGCGTACGTCTTGCCGCACCACGTCTCGACACCGATGTGATAGTAGTCGCGGTTCAGGTCGATCTTGTCGACCTTGAGGCGGCCGGTCATGTCCAGGAGCGCGCCGGAATCGACGTACTTCGCGGTGCTCCAAACATCGTGGATGAAGAGGTCTGGACCGCTATCGGCGGCGATCTGGGTGTTCAGCTTGTTGCGGTGATCCGCGTCGAAGACCACATTGAGCTTGACGTTCGGATTCTGCTCGCGGAAGACCTTGAAGCCTGGCTCCATGATGTCCAGGCGCTGCTGCGGAAAGAAGGTCTGGTAGGTGATGTCCGCCGGCGCCACGCTAGCCCCAGGCTTGCTCCCTCCGCCATCCGTGCTGCCCGCTTGCTGCCCGCACGCCGCGAGTGCCATCGCCGCTACCCCACCCCCGCCGGCGAGCACCATCGCCCGCCGTGTCGTCCGAGACCGCGCGCTGGTCCCTGCCTCCATCGCCACAATTGCAAACTTGGTCATCGCTGTTCCTTCCTCTGCCACATGAGACAGTCCACGATCGACCGGCCTTGCGGTCAGTCTATCGTTACTTTCGCGGAGAGGCCAATACGGGAGTTGGCTACACCACGCGGTGTCTGAGTCGTGCTAGGCGGTCACGCCGGCCCGCCCGCCTAACCGGATCGCTGCTCCAGGCTCATACCCGGCGCGAACCGGGCGAGGTTGCCGTAGTTGAACTCGCGGTAGAGGTCTTCTTCAAAACCATCAATGGTGGAGGTACCTGCGGGAACTTTGCCTGATGCGGGCCAGGCGGAGACGTAGGTGCGCTTAGGGCGCGTGGGGAGCTTGCTGGGGTCCGGGAGACGCAGACGCTCGACAGCTTCCATGTCTAGCTGGACGCCAAGACCGGGAGCTTCAGGGAGCTTGGCGTAGCCTCCCTGCACCGTGATGGGCTGCGTGATGAGGTCATCCTCCCAGATGTGCATGCACGTCACTGCGGGCCACTGGGCGTGGGTGGCGACGGCGCCCACTTGTAGGGTCCAGGCGGTGGTGAGGCCGGTGCCGACCAACTGGAGCCAGAAGGGCTTGTTGGCGGTGGCGGAGATGAGCGTCTGACTCATAAGGGCGGAGGCGCCACCACCGATGACGAAGCCGTCGCAAACATCTTCCTGGAGGGCCGTCATGATGGGCGGCGAGCCAAAGTGCATGGCGATAGGCAGGCGTGAGTGGGCGCGGATCTGCTTGTTACCCGCCACATCACCCTGCGGGATCGGCGACTCAACGATGACGACGTTCTCGTGCTGCTCCAGCCTCTTCAAATAGGAAACGGCAAGGCCAGCGTTGGCGAGAGTGCTGTTAAAGTCAATATCGATCGCCACCGTGGGCGGGATGACCGACTCCAGCGCTTCTACCTGGCCAAGCACGTCGCGCCAGGGGCGTCCTTTGAGCTTGAGTGAGGTGTAGCCGAGGCCAAGGGCGATCTTGGCTTCTGTGACCCACTCCTCGGGCGAGAAGTCCAGGCACCACCAGGAGATTGGCGCGCTGGAACGCACTTGCTTGCCAAAGAGCGCGTGGCAAGGCACTCCGGCTTGCTTGCCTGCGGCGTCCCAGATAGCCATTTGGAGGCCGCAGCCCAAGCTGTCGTCCCACAGCACGTCAAAGACGCTGCATCCTTTCACGCGGTCAGCGGCGCCGGCAGGCACCTTACCCCAGGTGTACTGAATGATGGTCTCGCCGGCGCCAATAACACCGCTTTCGAGAGTGACCTGGCAGACTTCGATCAGCGTCCAGTCGCCGCCCAAGCGAGGCATGTGGTCGGCATGGCGCTCGGTGAAGGGGTCCTGGATGAGCGTGAAGGTAACGTCCTTGATACGGGCGCCATCGGTGTTTTTGGTGTTTGTTGTCGTCACAGTCACTAACTCCGCGCTAAATCCAGGGGAAAGCCATGGTGGGAGGGTTGGCGTAGCGGCGCATGATAATGGTCAGCGGGCCGCCGCTGCCGGGGGCGAGGCGAACAGTGAAGTGGGGACCGTCAACCTGGGTGGTGCTGTCATCGGAGGCAACGCGCTCAATCTGGTGCTCGGCGTAGGCACCGCCCTGAACTATGATGGTGCGTGCGTTGACAGGGCTGAGGTTGACAAGAGTGACGCGGACTTCATCTTCGGTCATCCTGTCCACCAGTGCAGCGACGTCTTCCGGAAGGCCAGCTCGTCGCCGCGCGGGATCGAAGTAGCGCAGGCGACTGTGTAGCGGGTAACCGGTTCGACCGGTGGGGATGCCACCGAGCATGAGCTGGGTCAGCGTCTCCGTGATGGCCGGATTGATGTGGTTCATGTCGTCGGAGAGGGTCATGTCCGGTGTCTTCGTGTCAGCCCGCATCTCCTCCACCCGGAGACGTAGGCGATTCAGGTCACGCTGGAGCGCCTCCACCGGGTAATCGGGCAACTCACCGTCCAGGAAGGAGATCCAGGAGGGTTTCTTGGGCAGGAAGTCCAAAATGCTGCGGTCCAGCGTCCAGTAGTACATCTCTTCCGCGCCGGGCGCCCATTTGTCGGCGCGGAAGTCGTACCAGCCCGGCTCGCCTTCCTTGTGAGCGATGCCCTCAGGCCGGCCAAACATGTGGGGATAGCGCGTCTGGCCATCCTCGGTCCTGGCGCAGGCGTTGACCTTGTCGTACATGCGGCGCCAGGGATCGAGATACTTGCGGTCACCCGTCATGAGCAGGGCGTTGGCAAAGCCGTAGGGGGTTCGCAGCTGCGTGTTGCGGTGTGTCAACTGGCCGTTCAGCGGCACAACATTCACGGTGAAGCCCCAGCCGTAGACGCCGCCCCACCAGCCGTACTGGCTGCCTACCTTGCCGTCCAGTCCGATGCTGCTGGGGACAATGCCGTCGTTCTGCTCGGTCCATTCCATCCAGCGGTCGATGTACGTCACGAGCCAGTCGCGGTACTTCTGCTCGCCTGTGAGGGCGTAGGCGCAGAGGGCCAGGGAAGTTGAGCCAAGGTTGAGCGGGCTGTCGCCCACCACGTCGTTGTAATCGCGGTAGTGGTCCAGCATCTCCTCGAAGGTACGCTCGTTGTGGAGCGGGCTGAACCGGCCTTCAATCTCAATGGGGTCGCCCGCCCAATCGAGTGGAGTGGCCTGCCGCAGGAGCGGGCCGCGGCTGCCGGTCATGACCGAGCGGATCATGCGCTGCTCAGGGTCCCAGTTGGTGGCGATGGGATCCTCGCCCATCCACATTCCAGCGAAGCGCTTCATTCGTGCGATGAGCGTGGCGTCGTGTGGATCTGAGAGCCCCTGGAGGATGAAGGCGTTCAGCGCCTCGCCGTGGTGAAACCAGTCGAAGCAAACGCTGAACTCCTTGAAGAACATGCCGTCGCGCGCCAGTTCCACGTCCACGGTCTTGGCCTCGGTGTACTGGCGGAGGTGTCCTTCCCAAGCCTGCTTGTAGAGGTGGAGGATGGTGTCCGGGGCGCCAAGCGCATGAAGCATGGGCCAGTTGAGGACGTTCTCGGCGCCGTCGTCCGGGCCATCATTGCCGCCCCAGCGGGGCACACAGAGCAAGTAGCCACGCTCGTCAAAGTAGCGGCGGTAGAATGCCTCACACGCGTCCGACTGCGCCGCCAGCAGCTGCCGCTCGAGCAGCGCCCAGTACGGCGCCCGTTGTGGCGTGCTGATCTTTACCAGCGGCTGCTTAGCAGCCGGCCGGACACTGCGTTCAATCCGTCCCACCTCGTCTCCATGGTGGCCAGAATGCCCAGTTTGCACCCGATGGTTTCCTCCCTCGAATGCGCATTAGACCAGATCACTATTCCCCAGGCGCGCTACTACTACGAGCGGCAAGAAACTTCAAGCAGCCGGCTCTCCAGTTGCGACTAGCTGAGACTGGCGGCCTGACGACGTCAAACCGCCACCGTTCCGCCTACTTGAAGAAGGAATCCCCTTTGTCCTTTATCTCTTTGGTCGCCTGAACGGCACTCAACTGCCCGGTCCAGAACTGCTCGTTCAGGACCTTGTTGACCACGTCACGCTGCGCGTCCGGCCACTTGGAATGGACGGGATCGCGCAGCACATACTCCTGGCCGTCGGCGAAGGCTTTGGCGCCCTTCGGTGGCTTGCTGGGATCTAGGTACTCCTTGCCGGTGGCTACCGAGATGCGCGATGGCGTGGTCTGGCCGATCTCCACTTCCCCGAGCTCGGCATCGCGACTGGCGATGTGCTGGAGGAGGGCCCACGCTTCCTCGGGCTGCTTGGATGTAGCGGCGGCGGCCCAGCCGGTGCCACCACCTCCGATGCCACGGCGTGTGCCGGTTGGTCCCAGCGGGAAGACGCCCACATCGTAGGGTATGCCGCTGGTGCGAAGCGCGTTGTTGTCGCTCGGATTGCCAATGCGCATGGCTAGCTTGCCGTTCTGCATCAGGCTATTCAGATCGCCCAGCCCTGCTTCCTGCGCCGGCTCTGGGGCCACCTTGTGCTTGTAGATGAGATCCTGGACGAATTGCAGAGCGTCCACGGCTGGCTTCTCGCTTAGGGCGAACTCGGTGGCGAGGCCATCCGCGTTCTTTCTCACTACGGCGCCACCATTGCTGTAGACCCAGGAACCCCACGGGCGGGCCCCTCGGTTCACAAAAAGCGCGTACTGAATCGTGCCGCGCATCAGCGTCTGGCATGTTTCGAGGAACTTCTGGAAGGTCCAAGTCTTCTCATTCCAGTCGGTGGGGATAGACGGTAAACCGGCCTTCTGGAACAGCTCGGTGTTGTAGTAGATAAGCTGCAGGCCGTAGTCACGCGGCAGCGCCAGCAGGTTGCCCTTCCATTGGTAAAGCGTGATCGAATCCTTGCGGAAGTCCGCCAGGTCATATTTGTCACGCTTGACGTATTGGTCCAGCTTCAAGAGCAAGTTGCGCTCTACGGCCGCGGGAAGCGGGATATTCTCCTGCAAGTAGCGAAAAACGTCAGGCGGCGTGCCGCCGGCAAAGGCGGCAGCGAGCTTGTTGTTGTAGTCAGCGATTCCGCCGGTAACTTCCACCTTAACCTGAGTCTTGGTGGCAAACTGGTCGCGCCACCGCTCCATTAGCGTGGGGTACTGACCACCCATGTCGTTCCAGAAGACGACGGTGCTCCCCGCCTTGAGCTTGGCCGCAGAGGCACTCTCCGAAGCGCCTGTGCCCGTCTGCGCCGCGCCGCACGCGCTGAGCACACCCATCGCGCCGATAGCGGCGCTGACCGCTACCAGCTTCCTGCGTGAGATTCCGTGTGGCCGTCGTGCCGTGCGTGGTGTAAGCGCGAGATGTATCTGAGTCATGCCGTCTCCTCTTCTCGCCATTCTACTGGCGGCTGTAAATGGAGAGCGCGGGACTGGGAGGACTGGGCGGTTTAGCCGTCCGCCAGACGGCCCTGAAGCCGCGCCGCTTCAAACGTGACCACCGCGTTTGACGCCGGCAGCTCGCCGCGAGCGAAGCGCTCCAGGTCCTCCACCAGATGGCGACCAATCCGCCGGTAGGACTCGATTGTCCCGCCGGCACGGTGCGGCGTGAGCACGACGTTTGGCAGCGAGCGGTAGGGATGCCCGGTGGGCAGCGGCTCGATGTCAAAAGTGTCCATGGCGGCACGGAAACGGCCGGCGCGCAGCCGCTCAATGAGCGCCGCCTCGTCCACCAGCCAGGAGCGCGAGATGACGAGCAGCACGCTTTCCGGTCGCAAGAGATCCAGCTCTGCCGGCCCAAGCAGCGCCTTGTTCTCGGAGGTAGGTACTGCCAGGAGGAAGACGGCGTCTGCGCGTCGTAGGAGATCGTGCAGTCCGGCCGGCTCGCCACCGGCGGCGCGGATGGCGTCCTCTGACAGAAAGGGGTCGTGAATCAGCAACTTGGGTTCAAACGGCGCCAGAAAGTGCAGCAGCGACCGCGCAATGCCGCCTAACCCGACAAATCCAATGGTGCGGCCCGACGCTTCCTGGTTGAACGCTTTGTCTGCTCCCTCCTCGGCATCGGGGGTGTGCAGGGCGCGATCGTGCGCCACGACGTCACGCATCACGGCCAAGTAGAGCGCAAGCGCCATCTCGCCCACGGCAGGGCCAAACGCGCGCCGGCAGTCGGTGATGGTGATGCCGCGCTGTGCCGCGTGGTGGTAGTCTAGGTACGGCGGACCGCCGGAGGTGTCGCCAATCCAGCGCAAGCGCGGTGACTCCGCCAGCACGCTGCGCGGTACACGCGTGCCGCCGGGGCACCAGAGCACGTCCGCGCGGGTCACGTCGGGCGCAAGCGTGCGCGCCTCGTCTTCGCCATAGGGACCGGCGACTTCAGCCATTCCCCTCAGACGCGCGTCTGTCTCAGCGTCAAAGAGCTGCGTATAGCGCGCGCGTCCGACTTGCACAACGACGCGCAGCTCGGCTGGTTCAGTCACAGTGTTCCCTCCTTCCAACGACGCACCGCATCCAGGGCTACGGCGCCATGGAACTCGTGCTCGCCGTCGAAGCGATCCACGATCAAGTGCTCGGACGCGCCAGCGGCGGCATAGGCGAGCCGGATGCGTTCCAGGCCGCGTGCGGCCCAGTCGTGCGGGATCAGCGGATCACGCACGCCCAATTCAAGGATCATGGGGCGCGGCGCGATGAGCGAGAAGATCTCAGGGGTGTCGCCGTAGCGGATGCGCCCGGGAAGAGTTGCGCGCCGCACTGCTTGAGTGCCTGGTAACGCTCCTGGAATAGATTGAGACAGCCGGAAGGAACGCAAATCTGGACACGCTCATCCAGCGCGGCGAGCAACATGGTCATCCGGCCGCCAAGCGAAAGGCCGGCGCACGCCCGGGTAATCGACGCTGCGTTCGCCGAACTCGCGCAGGTCAGGCGCGAGCACGACGAACCCTGCCTCAGCCAGCGCCGGGTCCGCATCCATCTTGAAGCGGGCAAGCTCGGCATGGCGCTCGGGAGAGGTGTCGATGCGCGCCACATTGTCCTTGCCAAAGTTGGAGTGGCCGTGCAGGAAAAGGACACCGGGCGCGCGCTGACCAGGCGCAAGACCCTGGGGAACCAGCAGCCAGGCGGGCACCCGCAGGCCCGGCTCGGTCTGGTACGTCACTCGACGGCGCAGATACGCACCGCAGTCGATCTCGCCTTCAAGGATGAGATCGAGCGGCGCGCGCTCCGGAATCTCCCACAGCGACTGGATCAGCTTCTCGCGGAATTGCTGCTGCCCGGCGTGCCTTCTGTGCTCAACATGCCCAGCGGCTCGTCCAGCGTGTCCTTGATGCCCAGCGTGACCGCCGCGGCGCACCCGGTGAGCTGAGGGCCGAATCAGGCGCTGAGCTTGTCTACCTGCGCCCAGTCCAATTCAATCCCCAGACCCGGCCCCTCAGGGGCAGTAGCGTAGCCAATGCCAAAGTGACTGGTATCGGTCAACACGTCCTCAGCGAACCAGTGGGCGCCAAGCGTATCGATGGGATAGCAATAGTTCTCCAGTGCGGTGGCGGCATGGATGGCGGCTGTGGCGGCAATACTTGATTCGAGACCAGAACCCATGGCGCAGCCGATGCCCGCCAGCTCGAAAGCGCGCACCATCTGGGCGGCTTGACGTAAGCCGTGGCGGAACACCGGTACGCTCACCACGTCGCACGCGCGCTGACGGATGATCTCGTACGCCACCACCGGCCGGACGTACCCAATGTGGTACATGACGCGTTCGCCCAACGCGTCGCCCACGCGGCGCAACCCGGCCAGATCTTCATTAGGCGCCGGCTGCTCCAGGCACTCAAAGACCGCGCCCCGCTCGCGTGCGGCGCCGAATCGCTTGATCGAGTCCCCAGCGAGGAAGGCGCCGTTATCGTCTGGGCGCAGCGGCACGTCGGGGCCGATCGCTTTCTGAATGGCGACGAGCGCCTCAACGTCCCACGGCGTGCCGGTCTTGACCTTTACTACGTGGCGGAAGCCGCGCTCCACCGCGTCCACCGCCTGGCGCACCATCAACTCAATATCACGCGAGGCGGGAACGTTCCAGGTGAGCGGCACGCGCGCACGCGACTTACCGCCCAGCAGCTTGTAGAGCGGAACGCCGAGCGCCTTGCCCATCAGGTCGTGCAGCGCAATATCGATCCCGGCGGCGTAGACCGTGGAATCGTGGGTTGTGACGCCCCACAGCTTACTCATGATGCGGTCTACATCAAAGGGCGACTGGCCGATCAGGTGCGTCTGAAGGAATGCCTCCACAAAGGCCATCGCAGCCTTGCCCGCCCTGGCGTCTCCACCCTTGACGATGACATCCCCGATTCCGGTCAGCCCATCGTCCGTCCGCAGCAGCACGATGACACTGCCGGTGAACTGGCCCGCCCCTGGGCCCATGGGCCTCCCCCCGGCGACCGCCTTCCCACCTGAGTAGCCGAAGGCAAGCGGAATACGAACGAAGCGAGTCTCAACGGCAGCGATGATAGTCACGATATCCGTTGTATCGATTAGGGACACCGGTTGTCCCGCCGTGCCACTTGACCTTATTCGGCATTCATCTGCGCGTTCAGCAGCGAGTCGTGCAGACGACCGAAGAGGTGTACGACACGGTCCAGAGAATCGTGTTCGCGTATCCACTGCGCGCATTGGATGCGGTGCCACGTTTCAACTGACGTGGAGCCTAGGGTGCCCAACCCCCCGCTCATCCCGCTCATCATCGTCACCGGCGCCCCGGGCAGCGGCAAGAGCACGCTGGCGCGGCGGCTGGCGGGCGACCTGCGCCTGCCGTTATTGATGAAGGACGAGCTGAAGGAGGCGCTGTACGACGTCTTCGGCTCGCCGGACCCGGCGGCAAGCCGCCAGGTGGCACAAGGCGCATACACCGTTCTGTGGTGCGTGGTGGGCCGGCTGCTCAATGCCGGCTGCGGACTTGTGCTGGAGAGCAACTTCTACGTCGGGTTTTCAGAGACAGCCCTCGCACCGTTCGTCGCCCGCGCCAGCACGGTGCAGCTGCAATGCGGCGGCGACCCAGAGGTCATCTCGCAACGCTACCGCGAACGCGCCGAGCGTGGCGAGCGCAACCCCGGCCATCACGACCACGCAGCGCTGCCCCGACTTCGGGACGGCCTGGCCAACGGGTCGTTCGAGCCGCTGGCGCTTGACATTCCAACGCTACGCGTGGATACCACCGGCGCCACAGAATACGAACCGGGCTACGATGAGATCCTACGCTTCATCGGGGAAGGGATCTCACGCTAGGCACGCTAAACACGGACTAACTTTTTGCGCGCCGTGGGGATACATATATATCGGCGCATGAGTACACAGCCGCGGAAACCGGGAGAAGCCGGGATGGAAGCGACACCAAGCCCAAACGCGTTAGCCCTGGCGCGGCGCGCCCAAGCGGGCGACGGAGCGGCATACGCTGAACTTGCAGAAGCGCACCAGCTAGGGCTGGCGCGCTTCTGTCGGCGGCTGACGGGTGATGCGGAATCAGGCGCAGACCTGGCGCAGGAAACACTGCTGCGCGCGCAGCAGTCTGTCGGACGGCTGAGTGAGCCCTACCGCTTTGGACCATGGCTCTTCGGCATCGCGGCCAACCTGGCCAAGAAGCTCTGGCGCGCTGAGGCACGACGGCCGCTCTCACTGGAAAGTCTACTGAGCGGCTACCCGCACGTCCCCTGGGACGAGTCGCATACGGTGGCGCCATCACCCGAACGACGCAGCGAGGTGGCGGAAGAGCTGCGCCTGCTGGCGGACGCCATTGCCGCGCTGCCGCCCGCACTGAGCCGCGTGGTGGTGCTGCACTACCTGGACGGCCTGAACTACGCAGCAGTGGCCGGCGCGCTTGACGTGCCGGTGAGCACGGTCAAAGGTCGGCTCTTCGAGTCTCGGTCCCGGCTGCGGGATCGCCTTGGAGACCTGCGCGAGGTCCACGGCCCGTCCACCCGGACTAACGGCGCCCGCGCTCGCAATGGACGTAACGGCACCCATTCAAGCAACGCAAACAAAGCAGACAACGGAGGACCACACGTGAGTAAGATCAGCGCAGGCACACACATCCGCATCGAGGTAGACATGGAGCGTGTGGTGGACGAGGCGCATCGCTTCGTGACACGGCGCTGGCCGCGCGGCAACCCCGATGGGGCCCTGGACGAATTGGCGTCCAGCCGCAATCGCTTCGTCTCCGTACAGGTACTGGAGCAGATGGTGCTAGAAGGCGCTACCAAGCGCGCCGACGTGGACAGCTTCGTGACGTGGTGCTTCGGAGACTGGGGAATTGGCGAAGCCACTGTGCCCGCGGCTGCCGCACCTACCGGACGCTCGCGCTAGATCCAGTCAGGATCGCCCCGACGCGAGAGGAGGCGGCCGCCATCGCACACAACCGTCTGGCCAACGACGAAGGTGCACTCTGAGGAGGCGAGGAACGCCACCAGCGCCGCAACCTCTTGTGGACGGCCCGCGCGGCGCACCAACGTCGCTGCAGAGGCGTCCACTTCTTCCGGGATGCCATCTGACTCAACGTACACCGGGCCGGGCGCAACGCCGTTCACGATCACGCCATGCTGCGCGAGGTCTATCGCCATCGCGCGTGTCAGTGAGAGGAGACCACCTTTTGACGCGGCGTACGGCGCGTTGTGCGGCAGTGGCGTCCATGCCTGGATGGCGGCTACGTTGACAATCCGTCCATAGGTGCGCGCCGTCATCTGGCGCGCCGCCGCGCGGCCGCAATAGAAGGCGCCATACAGGTTGGTCTCCAGCGTGGCGCGCCAATCGCTGGTCGCCATCTCAGAAAAGGCGGTGCCTCGGCCGGCCGCAAACGCGGCGTTGCTCACCAACACATCCAGTTGCCCAAACTCGCGTACGGCTGTGTCCACCAGCCACTCACAGGCATCCTCATTCGCAACATCTGTGGCAACCGGCAGCGCTATTCCCCCTGCGGCAGAGACTTCCTCAGCCACCTGCCGCAGCGGCTCTTCGCGGCGCCCTGCAAGAACCACTCGCGCGCCTTCCGCCGCGAGACGGTGCACAATGGCACGGCCAATCCCCGTTCCACCTCCCGTGACTATGGCAGCCTGCCCGGCAAAGCGGCCGGCGGCCGCGGCTTCGCTCAACACCGCCCTATCGTAGAGGTTCGCCTCTGGATCGCTAGCACGCGTACGATAGTCGGGCCGTTCTGTCTTGAAAGCCATGGAAAGCACGATAGCCTGGCGAACAGTCGGGCGACGCGCAGTGATGCTGCCCGCCGCCGCGCGAGTGGCCGCGCTGGCGCTACCGGGCGGCGCTGCCGTGCTGGGCTGGAAGGGAGCGTCAGCGCAGGAGGCCGTAGCGCCACCCACCGTTTTCGTGACCACCCCCGCGCGTCAGGGGCGCGCGATTGTGGTCGAAGTAGAGATGGGTGGCTTGATCGCACCGCTCGCGGTTTCTGGAAGTCTTGGCCACGTGGACGTGCCGGCGATGATCCCGCTCCGGTTCTTTCCCATAGGCGAGACAAGGTTTCGCGCCTTCGCCGGCCTACCGGTAGACGCCCCAATCGGCCCCTGGACGGTGACACTGGGCTCCGGCAATGCGCTGGGGCTGGACCCGCTGACGCCGCCGGCGGCCGATCTGGAGGTCGTGGATGGTGGCTTCCGATTGCAGCGATTGGCATTCGCACCAGATCTGCTCTCACTATTAGACCCGCAAGTGGGGGACATGGAGCGACTGACGCTCGCTACAGTCGTGGCAGAAAGCGCTCCAGCGCCGCTCTGGCGCGGACGGTTCCGCCTCCCAGTGGCCGGGCCGCTCGTCACGTCTCACGGCGCGCGGCGAGACTACCTGGATCCAGCCGGAAACACGCTGGCGCACTCCCAACACGGCGGCATTGATATCGCCGCGCCGTGGGGCACGCCCATCCTGGCGCCCGCGGCGGGAACGGTCGCCTTCGCCGGGCGCTGGAGCATAAGGGGGAACGTAGTTGTGCTTGATCACGGCGCGGGCGTACACACCGTCCATGCTCACGCGGCAAACTTCGCGGTGGCGCCGGGCCAGACGGTCGCCGCCGGACAGCCAGTGGCCTACGTCGGCTCCACCGGTCTTTCCACCGGGCCGCACCTGCACTGGGAGGTACGCGTCAACGGCGTGGCGGTGGAGCCTCTGGAATGGACGGAGCGCGACGACCTGGCGGTCTAGCGGAAGGATGATTGACTGTGGATAGAGCGGGAGCATCATGACACGTACGATAGAGGCCGCAGAGCACGTGCTCCAGATTGAGCACACTCTCTCGCCAAGGCTGAAGCCGGATGAGCACACGTTAGGCTTCGGCACGGTCTTCACCGATCACATGCTGCTCCAGTCCTACCGAGCGGGAGAAGGCTGGGGAGCGGCGCGCATCGCGCCGTACGCACCACTCGCGCTGGATCCCGCGGCGGGCGCGCTGCACTACGGTCAGTCGGTCTTTGATGGCCTCAAGGCGTTCCGTGGCGCGGACGGTGGCGTGCGTCTGTTCCGGCCAGACACCCACATTGCGCGTCTATGCCGTTCCGCCGAGCGGCTGTGCATGCCCGTGCCAGACGCAGCGGCAGCACTGCGCTCGCTCCGCACGCTGGTGGCGCTGGAGCAAGAATGGGTGCCACGCGCACCGGGCAATGCGCTCTATATTCGGCCGGCCATTATCGCCACCGAGGGCTTCCTCGGCGTACGCCCCGCGCAGGAGTACCTTTACTTCGTTATTCTCTCGCCGGTTGGCGCCTACTACCCGGAGGGCATGGCGCCGGTGAAGATCCTGGTAGAAGATGTCCAGGTGCGCGCGGTGGAGGGCGGCCTCGGCGCAGCCAAGACCGGTGCCAACTACGCTGCCAGCCTGCACGCGGGAGAGCGGGCCCGGCGCAGAGGCTTCAGTCAGGTATTGTGGCTGGATGGGCGCGAGCACCGCTACCTGGAAGAGGTTGGTGCAATGAACCTCATGCTGCGGATCAAAGATGAGGTGGTGACCCCGCCCCTCTCAGGAAGCATCCTGCCGGGAGTGACGCGAGACTGCGTGCTGACGCTGCTGCGCGCTTGGGGCGTACCGGTTTCGGAGCGACCCATCACCATAGATGAAGTCCTGGCTGCGTCACATGACTGCACCTTGCGCGAGGTATGGGGCACGGGCACCGCGGCGGTGATCTCACCCGTGGGAGAGCTGGCGTACCTGGGCACCCCTATCACGGTAAACGGAGGCAGAACTGGCGAGCTGACTCAGCGTCTATACGATGCGCTGACCGCCATCCAGTACGGTCGCGCAACCGACCCATACGGCTGGATGGTGCCAGTCTAGCGCCGCCGGTATCCCGCTCGTCTTCCGCCGAAGTCGTACGATTGAAACGCGCTCGGGAGGGAGCGGCGATGACAATTAGAGATCAGGCCACGGACAGACACACAGGCCCGAGCCGCCGGGCGGTCTTGCTTGGGGCTGCTCCTGCATTGCTATCGGGAACCATCGGTGTAACCGCCTGCGGCGCGCTTGGAGCTGGCGGTGCTGGGACCGGTAGCGCGCCGCCGAAGCCAGGCACGCTCAAACCGGACGTGAGCGTGCCGTTCCTCCAGACCAGCGGCCAGGCCGAGCAGGGCATGGTCAATCAGCTGGTGGAGCGCTGGAAGCAGGCGAACCCGCGCGGTCCGCAGGCCGAGTTTGTCATCTCCACCGGAGACGTGGTGGAGAAGTTCACCACCATGCTCGCGGGCGGGACGCCACCGGCGCTGGTCAGCATGGCGGCCAGCCAGGGCGTGGTATTCGCCGACCGAGGCGAGTTCACCGCGCTTGACGACTTCGTCAAGCGCGACAAGTACGACCTGGCGGACTACATTCCGGTGTCACTCGACCAGTACCGCTGGAAAGGAAAGCTATACGCGCTGCTACGGGACTTTTCCCACCAGTCGCTGTGGATCAATACCGATATGTTCGCCAGAGAAGGAATTACACCGCCGCCGGGCGACTACTCGACCACCACCGGTGGATGGACCTTCGATCAGTTTATTGATGCCGCGCGCCGGCTGACCAAGTCTGACGGCGGCGTACGCGCTTCCCAGTATGGTTTCCTGCTCGGTACGGCGCTGCGGGGTGGCTACGGCCAGTTCGTGTGGGGCAACGGCGGCGAACTATTTGATAAAGACTTCAAGCGCTGCACCGTGGATGACGAGCGCGTGGTGGAAGCACTGCAGCTGATGCAGGATCTGCGCTACAAGCACCGCGTCACGCCCGATAGTCCCGCGCTGGCCGAGATGCAGCGCGCCGGGATCAACACCGGCGCTCAGCAACTATTCTTCGAGAATCAGGTAGCCATCGCCATCTTCCCGGTGGCACGCATCGGTGAGGCGCGTACACAAGCCAAGGGAAAGTGGGATCTGGCCGTGGCGCCGCAGGGACCAGCCGGCAAGGGAAAGCGGTTGACGACGGGCGGCGGGGTAGCCTGGTACCAGGCGAAGGCATTTGCCCATCAGGAAGAGGCGTGGGCGATGATGCAGCATCTGACCAGCTCCGAGACAGCGCTCTTCCTGGCGGACGTACGCATCCCCGGCCGTAAGGCGGTGCTGGACAAGTGGCTGGCACTGAACCCAGGCGAGCCACCCAAGAGTCGCAGCGTCGCCAAGACGGGTCAGGAAGCGGTACACATCGATCCCGTGTTCCCGTTGTGGGATCGTATTGAGCGCGAGGCGTTCACGCCGCTGCTCACCCAAATCTGGAACAACCAGGCCACCGCGCGCGACGCGGCGCGCGAAATCTCCGCGCAGGCCAACCGCATCCTGGCCGAAGCGCCGCGCTAGGATCGCAGGCACCGACTAGCCACTGTCTCAACCCTCCACCATCTCACCAACACGATCACGACATTCGGGAACATCTCCATGCCAGAAACACCAGCCGGTAGCACGCCTCCCGCCTCATCCGCACCACTCAACCTACTCTTCATCACCACTGACCAGCAGCGTTGGGACAGCCTGCCCTGCTACGGGCGGGAGTTCATGCGCACGCCTAATCTGGACCGGCTCGCGCGTGAAGGAACGGTCTTCGAGCGCGCCTACACACCGGCCCCGCTGTGCGTCCCAATGCGCGCCGCCATGATGACCGGGCAGTGGCCCGCCACACTCGGCATCCTCGGCAACAATCACTGGTTCCCCTCAGCCTCCACCACGGACGCGGTTGGCCAGAATGTGGCGGGCGGCATACCCGTGTGGCCGGAAGCTGCTTCAGCGGCGGGCTACCGCACTGCCGCTATCGGCAAGATGCACTTCACCCCATGGGATGCGCGTATGGGCTTCATTGAGCGCATCTCCGCGGAGGACAAGCGCCAGTATTTCTGGCCGGACGATTACTCCAAGTTCCTGAGCGCCAACGGCATTGAGAAGCACCATCCCACCGCGCTGCCCGGCTACGCCGAGCACCTGCAAGCCAGCGTCTTCCCACATCCCAAGCGCTTCCATGTGGACGCCTACGTGGGAGACCAGGCCGCTACCTGGCTCTCCCGCTATTCCGGCACCGGCGGCAGCGCGGGACGGAACGGCGGCCAGAATCCGCCCTTCGCCGCGTGGGTCAGCTTTCCTGGCCCGCATGATCCCTACGATCCACCCGAAGAGATGGCGTCCATGTACTACGACGCCCCCATCCCCGAGCCAATCCCTCCGCCTTCAGATGCGCAAGGACGCGGTGGTGCCGGTGCCGTCAGAACGAGCCCGCTCTATCAACTTGACCTTTCTCGCGCCACGCCCGAGCACTACCGCCGCTGGCGGGCGCACTACTACGCCAACATCTCGCTTATAGATGAAGGGATCGGCAAGATCCTGGCGGCGCTGGAAGAAACCGGCGCGCTGGAGCACACCATGATCATCTTCACCAGCGACCATGGCGACGCGCTGGGCGACCACGGCATGGCCTACAAGAGCTTCTTCTATGAATGGAGCGCGCACGTCCCGCTGATCGTGCGCGGTCCCGGCGTCACGCGCGGCGGGCGCAGCGCCTCATTGATCAGCACGCTGGACATGGTGCCGCTCATCTACCGCACCTGTGGCGTTGAGCCACCCCCAACCGTGCAGGGCATAGATCCCACGCCCGTCCTCCAGAACCCGGCCGCAACGCTGCGCACCCACGTCTACAGCGAGCTTCTGGGTCGCGCGATGGTGCGCGACGATCGCTTCAAGTACGTCCACTACAAGGAGCGCGCCTGCGAGCTGTACGACCTCCAGGAGGATCCGACCGAGGAACATAACCTGGCCGCTGACACCGCGTACACGCACGACGTTGCGCGCCTGCGTGGTCTCCTCGTGGAGCACGCCTTGGACAACGCCTCCTGCCGCGCCACCGCCGCCCAACAGGATCCCTCCTGGCATCGCTCCTGGGCTTTCCGGCACGACAGTCCGATGGCCCACTCCTTGCCTTCGTAGAGCCATGGCGGCACAGGCATGACGGTAGACAAAGGGGGCGGCGGCAACGGCCGCCGGCTCATCCTGATAGTAGATGACGATCCCGGTATCCGCGATGTGGTCAGCATGACCCTGGAAGATGAAGGGTTCGATTCAATTACCGCGGCCGATGGCCAGGAAGCGCTGGACGCACTCAAAGAGTTGGACGGCCACCCGCCTGAGGCCATCATCCTGGACATGAACATGCCCCGCGTCAGCGGCTGGGAGTTCGCGCGTCTGTACCGAGAGACGGACCTACCGCGTGCGCCTATCATCGTGGTCACCGCCGGCCATGACGTGCGCAAGCGCTGCCAGGAGATCGGGGCGGATGGTTGCATCGGCAAGCCATTTGAGCTGGACCGCCTCGTCGCTACGGTAGTGCAGCACACTCACCAACACGCATCCTAGCCTCTCCCTATCCCCTTTGCACGGCCACACGCCGGTACGCCGCCCGGCCACTCAGGTCAAGTGGTCGCGTAAGAATCGAAGCAGCAGCGGCCGGACGAGTTGTGCGCTCCAACCGTCGAACAGAACATCGAATCCGTGCTGCCCATAAGGAAGCGAAACGGTCCGGTGTGCCACGCCGGCGCTCTGAAGGCGGCTACCCAGCCGATCCATATGCGCCCGAAGCACATACTGGTCGCGCCCGCCGTGAAACAGCAGGGTTGGCGCCGTTCCCGGCGAGACGTGCGTAACCGGCGACGCTGCATCGTACGCGGCGCCCTCTATTAGCGGATCGCCGCCGATGAAGCGGCGCAAGGTCTCGGGTCCATCAATAACCCGCTGGTTGGCTGGATTGTCGTACCCCCAAGTGAGGTCGGTGGGAGCGTAGAACGCCACCACGGCGCGAACCCGGCTGTCGTGAATGCCCTCCGTGGAAGCCGTATAGGCGGCCAGAAGCGCCAGATGTCCCCCGGCCGACCGCCCCAACAGCGCGATTCGGTCAGGGTCTATCCCGTAGCGGACGGCGTCGCGCTTGACGGCGCTGACGGCGCCCTTCACGTCTTCGGTGGCCGTCTGCCAGTTCGGCTGCGGTTGGATACGGTAGTCCACGTCAATAACGGCGAACCCCTGCTCGGTGAGCCAATAATTCCAGTCCGGCGCCTCGCTCCTCTGGCCACCACTCCACGCGCCACCGTGTACCACCACAATTGCCGGGAGGCCGCGAGTGGAACCGTCAACGCCGCCGGCCCGATCGTTAGAGCCCGTCGGGAGATACGCATCCAGACTTAGGGTTTGGCCGGCCACGGTGGCAAAGGGAATCCCTCGGAGAACGCGAGTGTGCGCCTCACGCTCCGGCCCGGCACGGGGCGCGCGCAGCAGGTTCACCGAGAGCGACACCCCATGAGTCCGAGCGACGTTCGCCACCTGTACCGGAGGTACGAGCGCAAGCGTCGCCGCCAGCAGCCCGATCCCGATGGCAACCCACGCCGGCCATCCACCTCCCGCGGCGAGCGCGCCTGCGCCCAGCACGCCCCCGGCTAATCCCAACAGCCCAAACCGGAGGCTCCACTCGCCGGCGGCCACTGCCAGCAGCGCAAGCGGGCGCAACGGCGCCGGGATAACACTCCAGAGCATGACACCCGCGGCAATTGAGCTGGTAAGCAGAGACCCAATAACAAGCAGTTGCCGCACACCCATCAGTCGGTACGTACTCCTTCTCGTCAATCAAGGGTACTGCTCCCGTGCATACCTCTTATCGTGGCATGCCACTGCTGATTGAGTGGCACCCTCCAGAACGCGTACTTTCCCCGTGATTGGAAGTCTGCCAGGGCGGGGAAGGAGGCGGGTATGAGTATCGGGGGAAGTAGGCGCGAGCCGGCGAATACCGCGGTCCATTAGGAAAGTGTTCCGGCGGTTCGGCGGGCGCGGCGAGGACCGTGGAGTACGCAGCCGGACACCGGTTCCCTCCTCCTGCTGCCGGACGGCGCCGCCGGACCTACCTGAGTTACGCGAGTGCCTTCTGCTCAAGCGGCTTAGTCGCCGGTCCGTTGAGCACCGCGCCGTCAGGCGCGAACCGCGAGCCGTGGCAGGGACAGTCCCAGCTGCGCTCGGCGCCGTTCCAGCTCACGTCGCACGCCAGGTGCGTGCAGATCGGCGAGAGCGTGTGAACGGCACCATGCTCGTCCCGGGAAACAGCCAGCTTCTCGCCGCCGAGCGAGATGATCCTGCCTTCGCCGGGTTTCACGTCTTCCACGGAGTCGCCCTCCACGTTGGCGCGGAGCAGACGATCCTGGATGAAGTAACGCGGGAAGTCCACATTCTCGGAGAGATACGTGGCGGCCGACGCCAGTGGCTTGACGCGGCTGGGCCAATACAGATTCGCGTAGGCATTCTCGCGGCCGAGCACCAGGTCAGACAGGATCATGGCGGCGAGGGTGCCGAACGTCATGCCGTTGCCACTAAAGCCGGTGCCAACCCAGACGTGACCGTCCATGGGGTTCTGGCCAATATACGGCAACCCGTCTGCGGTCTCGATCACCTGGCCGGACCAGCGGTAGTCGATAGTCTGCACGCCGAGCGAGCCGAACTTCTCCCGCGCGTAGACCTCCAGTCCGCGATAGCGCCCTTCGGTGTCATCGTCCGTGCCGGTCTTGTGATCCTCCCCGCCGGCGAAGAGCACAACACCGTCACGCGTGCGCTGCGTGCGCGTGTAGTGATAGGGATCCGCGGTGTCCCAGAACAAGCCCGGCAATTCCTCCTCCACGCGCGCGCCAACGGCATAGGTGCGGTAGGCGTAGAGCTTGGTGATCAGGAGAACTGTGTCGTTCACCGGCACGTTGGCCAGCACCAACACGTCGCGCGCGGTGATCACGCCGCCGCTGGTGGTCAAGCGGCACGGCTCCCCATCCTCAAATCGGTGGGCATGCGTGTCCTCAAAGACATGCGAGCCGTCACCCGAAATGGCGCGTGCCAGCGGCTGGAGATACTCGGTGGGGTGGAACGCGGCCTGGTTTGGGAAGCGCAGCGCGCCCTTGACCGGGAACGGCAGGGGCACGTCAGACGTGAAGGCGACCTCGACCCCCGCCCGCCGCGCGTGCTCCTCCTCCTCGCGCAGTGCCTCAACGTCTTGGTCGCCTTCGGCGTAGAGATACGCGGGGAGCCGCTTGAAGCCACACTCAATGCGATGCTCGGCTATGAAGCGCTCAATCTGGGCGATCGAATCACGCGACGATCCGGCCACCAGCCGCGCGCCGTCCGCGCCGAAGTCCGAGGACACTGTCTTGTACCCAGTGTCAATCGCCTCGGTGAGGTGGGCGGTGGTGTTTCCCGTCTCCCCTCCGGCAATACGATCCTTCTCTACGAGGGCGACGGTCTTCCCGGCACGCTTCAGCAAGAGAGCGGCGGTGATTCCTGCAATACCCCCGCCAACGATGGCGACGTCCACCTCGAGATCCCGATCCAGCGCCGGGAATAGTGTGCTCTGGGGAGGCGATGGCGCGGTTTCTTGCCAGAGGGAGCGCGTTTGGTTGACCATGCGCCGTCCCCAGCACGAGTCATGCCGTTCGCGCACCCTCCATCAAAAAAATGCCATTGGCGACATAAATCGTGAGGGCGTGCCCTCACGGCACGGATCATGCTTATTAGGGCCCATGCCCAGGCGCCAAGTGCGGCTCTTGCTCGTGGATGATCACCGAGTGGTGCGTCTGGGTCTGGCTGCGCTGTTCAATACCGTGCCTCATTTTGACGTGGCCGGTGAGGCCAGCACGTCCTCCGAGGCGCTGGCGGAGGCCAGGCGCTGTCTCCCCCATGTGGTCCTTATGGATGTCCGCCTCGTTGATGGCTCCGGTATCGAGGCTTGCCGCGAGATCCGCTGCGAGTTCCCGGACACGCGAGTGCTCATGCTCACATCATATGCTGATGAACAGGCGGTGGTAGCGTCCATTCTCGCAGGCGCCGCCGGCTACCTCCTGAAGCAGACCGACCCGGAACGGCTCATTTCCGCCGTGGACACGGTCTTCGGTGGCCGGTCACTGCTAGACCCGGGGGTGACGCAAATCGTCTTCGAGCGGCTGCGGCAAGTGGGGGAATACGACTCAGACGGCGCCTTCGCCGGGCTGACTGAGCAGGAGCGCAAAATCCTTCCGCTCATCGCGGAGGGGAAGACTAATAAGCAGATCGCCGCCGCGCTATTCCTGAGCGAGCACACCATTAAGGACTATGTCTCCTCCATCTTCCAGAAGCTCGGTTTCTCTCGCCGTGCCGAGGCCGCCGCCTTCGTCACCAGACACCAACCTGCCTCCGGCTAGGGTGGTCTAAGACCGGCCGCTCTTAATGCCCCCCAAATGGGGGGCACCACTCCCCCCGACGGACCGACCGCATCCACCGGTGACCTGCACGTAACGTGCTTCATAGTAAGCGCTTCGGTCTGCTCTCGGAGTGCTCCCACGCCATGGTCCCACATAGAAAAGAAGGGCTTGCATGATTCGCCGGTACGCACAATACATGGGCATCGCTATCGTCTTGATCGGTGTCATAGGCTTGATCTTCGGTAACCAGTCTCTCCTTGGCTTGCTCAACATCGATATCGTTGAGGACGTCATCCATCTTGTCACCGGCGGCCTAATGGCCTACGTTGGCTTCCGCGGCAACCGGGGCGCCATTCGAGCAGTGCGCGGCATTGCAGGCGTTGCACTGGCATGGCTCGCCGGCAGAAGCGAAGAGCGCCCCGCGGCGATGGCTGCCTGACCGGCCATGATGAAAGACAGACGCACGCGCCGTCGCATCATCCTCGCCGCCCCGCTCGGTGCGGCGCTGCTCACCGCTCGTGTGGCGGCCCCCGCGCTCGCACAAGGGCAGCAGCCGCCGGGAAAATCAACGCCGGCTCCCACATCCGGCTCTGGCAGCGCACCCAGTGCTGGCAGTGCTGGCCTCGCCGGCAGGGTTGACGCTCATCTCCGGCAGCTCGCCGCCAGGCGGCCCAAAGACACCATCGCGGTCTTAGTACACCGCACAAAGAAGGGCAAATCCGTCGGCCTGGATGCGGTTAAAGCGCACGGAGGGCGGATTAAGGGCGAGCTGAGTCTGGCCAACATCGTGGCGGCGGACGTACCAGCCGAACGACTAGAGGCCCTGGCGCGCACACCGGGCATAACGCGTGTCTCATACGACGCGCCAATGCAGATGCAAGGCTCGGGCACGCTCAGCGCACGCCAGCTCAAGACCGTCTATCCCATTGCACTCCGCGCGGCTGAGCTGTGGTCGGAAGCGACGCCAATCCAGGGCACAGGGGTTGGCGTGGCAATCCTGGACTCCGGCACGCTCGACATCCACAAGGTGCTCTCGCAATGCGACCGGAAGGGAGTATGCGACTACCACCACAGCGACTTCCGCGGGACGGCGCCGGACGGGAGGGGTCCCGGTGTTTCACGCATCATGGGCGGCGCTACGCTCTACGACTGGGCGCCTGCAGGCGTCTACTGGGGAGCCGCCCCTAACGCGTATGACGATAATGGCCACGGCACGTGGGTGGCGGGCATGGTGGGCGGACGCGGATGGGGTGCCGAGACGGGCGCCGACGATGGCAGCTACGTTGGCATTGCACCCGACGTCAACCTGATCAGCGTTAAGGTGAGCGACGAATCCGGACGCGCTTCTCTCTTCACTGTCGTGCGGGGAATCGAATGGGTGATGCAGAACCGGGTGCGACTGAATGTCCGGGTCATTAACCTCTCGCTGCTCTCCACAGTGGCCGAGTCCTACCTCACCAATCCGCTCAATGCCGCCGTGGAGCTGGCCTGGCTGCAAGGAGTGTTGGTAGTGGTCTCCGCCGGCAACGGCGGCCCGGACACAATGCGCTACGCCCCCGCCAACGATCCCTACGTCATCACCGTCGGGGCCACCGACGACGCGGGCACGGTTTCCACGGCCGACGACCGGTTGGCCTGGTTCTCATCGTATGGGACGACGCAGGACGGCTTCGCCAAGCCTGAGCTGGTCGCGCCCGGCCGGCGCGTCACGTCCGTGCTCTCATCCATGACGGCGCCCCTTGTCAGCGGCCTCACAGACCGTGTCACTGCCGATAAGCTGTACGTTCGTTTCTCAGGCACATCTGCCTCAGCGCCCATGATCAGCGGCGTAGCCGCACTAGTCCTCCAGGCCAAACCGGCGCTGACGCCGGATCAGGTGAAGTGGCTGCTTACGCGCACCGCCCTTCCGATCCCGGGCGCGGGCACTGGCGCGGGCTACCCGCAGGCCGCGCCGGCGGTGCGCTACACGGGCGTTCTAGATCGCGCCAATCGCGGACTCACGCCAAACCGGTACCTCCAGGAAGCCTACGCTTCTCAGAACGGCCTTGCCGCCTGGGATACGGTGGCGTGGGATACCGTGGCGTGGGACACCGTTGCCTGGGACACAGTGGCGTGGGACACCATGAATTGGGGCAGCGTCCTGGGGGACTGAAAGTCGTGGAAATCAACCGGCCCGCGGGGGCTATGAACGCCGTGGGCGCTGTGTCAGCCGTAGAAACGCCACCGGCCGCCAGGCGGGATAGCGTGCTGCCAGCCGCCGGTGCCTCCCGGGAGACCGTGCTGGTGGTAAGCGGCGTCACCGCTGTGGCCGCCGCTATTGTGCTGGTCAATGCGCCCAATGTGCTCTCGCTTGATCCCAGCACGGTGGCACTGCTGCTTGCGCTGCTAATCCTGACCGAGACGCGTGTTCTGGAGCTGTTTGCCGCCAGTACGTACTCCATCAGCGCGGTACCCAAGATCGCCGCCGGTATGCTGCTGGGCGTACCCGGGGCCGTCGTGGTGGCGCTCGCCTGCGCGCTGCTGCGCGGCGTGATTCGGCGGAGCCGCTGGTACAAGGTGCTCTTCAACGCGGGCGTGTACGTTATCGCGTCGTCGGCCACCGCCTGGGTCTTCGGCCAGTTTGTCATGTCGCTCTCGCCGTCCAATCTGGCGGCGCACCTCGTTCCGGCCGGGCTGGCTGGACTCGTCTATTACGGTCACACGTTCCTCGTCTCCTTCGGCGTGAGTACAGAGCTACGCATGGCGCCCTGGCGCGTATGGGCGGAGCAATACCGTTGGCTCTGGCCGCAGTACATCGCGCTGAGCCTGATGGCGGTGCTGCTCGCCGTCGCCTACCACGAGCACGGCGTAGCCGGTGCGGCGGTATTTGTCGTGCCATCGCTGATGATGCACTTCGTCGCCAAGCAGTACCTGGATCGCACGCTCCAGGATGCGCGCCAGGTCAGAGAGCTGAGCCAGCAGCTCGCGGTGGAGGACGCGCGCCGCCTAGCCGAGGCCAAATACCGTGACATCTTCGAGAACGCGGTTGTAGGGATCTACCAAACCTCCCCAGAGGGACGGCAGATTGCGGTCAACGCCGCGCTGGTCCACATCTATGGCTACGACTCTCCCGAGGAGATGATCTCCAGCGTCACTGATATCGCCCGGCAGCTCTACGTTGATCCACACGGCCGGGCCGAGTTCCTGGCGCTGCTTGACCACCAGGGCGCCGTCTCCGGACTGGAGATGCAGTACTACCGCAAAGATGGCAGCATCATCTGGGTCTCCGAGAGCGCCCGTGCCGTCCACGACGCTGCCGGCCAGCTCTCCCATTACGAAGGCACGGTGGTGGACATCACGGAGCGCGTGCGGGCGGAGGACCAGGCGCGGGAGTCCGCCGTGCAACTGGCGGAACAGGCAAAAGTGCTGGCGCTGCTCGAAGAGCGGGAGCGGATCGCCATGGACCTCCACGATGGCGTCATCCAGTCACTCTATGCCGTGGCGCTGGGTCTTGGGGCGCAGCTCCGGACTCTCAACCAGCGTGCCGCCACGCCTGCCGCACCAGCCGCTGACACCGCGGCCGGCTTGGGAGGTCAGGGATCCAGTCTCGATACGCAGGACCTCCGGGCCACCCTGACCCAGACCATCACGCAGATTAACCGCATCATCCCTGAGATCAGGAACTACATCTTTGGCCTGCGGCTCTATGAACTAGGCGCCCGCGGCCTGCGTGCCGGACTTGAAGCCCTTTCTGAGGAGCTACAGGTCAACGCATTGGTGCGCCCGCGCATCGAGATCGCGGACAACGTAGAGGGCAAGCTCGAGCCGCTGGCGGTAGCCAACCTGCTCCACCTTGCCCGCGAGGCGACGTCCAACGTCATCCGCCACGCCGGCGCCAGCGAAGTGGTGCTCCGCGTTGAGCGCTTGGACGACCACCTCGTCTTCACCGTCCACGACAACGGGCGCGGGTTCAGCGCGGAGCAGGGGGTTCCTCAGGAAGACGCCATCGGTGGCGCCACGCAGGGGCTCCGTAACATGGCGGAGCGCGCCCGGCTCGCCGGCGGCCGGGTGGAGATCACCAGCGCTCCGGGAGAGGGAACGGTGGTGCGGGTCTTTGTCCCTTTGACCCCGGCTCTACCCACCGAGCTACTCGCCGGACCACCTTCCGAGACAAGCCTCAAGGCACACACACCGTGACGTGCCGCACTATCCGCTGCCGTGCTCCCGGAAGGAATACCTCATGCCCACACCCCAGGTGAGGCTGCTGCTGGTGGACGACCACCGTGTGGTGCGGCTGGGGCTGGCCGCCCTCTTCCGTACCGTGCCCCACTTTCAGGTGGCGGGTGAGGCAGGCAGCGCCGCCGAAGCGCTAGTGGAGGCACAACGCTGCCTGCCCCACGTCGTCCTCATGGATGTCCGTCTCCCAGACGGCTCGGGCATCGAAGCCTGCCGCGAGATCCGCTCCGCCCTCCCAGACACCCGCGTCGTCATGCTCACCTCCTACTCAGATGAGCAGGCCGTCGTCGCCGCCATCCTCGCCGGCGCTGCCGGCTACCTCCTCAAACAGACCGACCCAGAACGCCTGGTTGAGGCAGTAGAGACGGTCGCCCGCGGCGAGTCCTTGCTAGACCCCGCCGTAACGCGCATCGTCTTCGAGCGTCTGCGTCAGATGGGAGAGGTGGTGGTCAACGATGTCTTCACCGGGCTGACCGAGCAGGAGCGCCGCATCCTGCCACTCATTGCCGTGGGTAAGACCAACAAAGAGATCGCTGGGGCGCTAATCCTGAGCGAGCACACCGTCAAGGATTACGTCTCCTCCATCCTCCAGAAGCTGCATCTGACCCGCCGCGCCGAGGCCGCCGCCTTCGTCGCAAGGCATCAGACCCCCACCGGCTAGGCACTCGCCACCGCCCCATCTGTCTTTGCAACTCCCGCCGTTCGACGGGCGCAATGAAGGTCCATTGGCTGCCCGCGTTTGGCGTCTTCCCGCACGCATCCTGCTGAAACTAGATGCGAGACGCCGGGCGCACAGCCACGGCGCGGGAAGAGAGACTCGTATGGTGCTGCTGTTCACTCAGGCCGAAGGACTCGAGTACGATTCACCCGGCGCTGAAGCCCCGCGTTGGTTCCCCGCGGGGATCGTGGAGCATGTAACCCGGTGGCTGGAAGGCGGCCCCAGAGCGGTTCGAACGCTCTTCGGTGAGGTGGCGCCGGCCCATCGCAGCCTGCTTGACGCCATCACCGGCATGCTGGACACCCACGATCCAGAGACCCTCGGACATTGCCAGCGCGTGGCGCGGTTCGCGCTGACACTCGGAGACGCGCTGGGACTGGAGATTGAGCAGCTTGACACGTTGCAGCAAGGCGCGCTTCTGCACGACATCGGCAAGATCGGCGTTCCACAAGCCGTGCTCCGCAAGCCGGGGCCGCTGACCCCGGCGGAATGGCAGCAGATGAGGCAGCATCCAGACTATGGCGACTGCTTGCTTTCTCGCTTCAGCGCCCTGCGCTCCGCCCTTCCCGTGGTGAGACACCACCACGAGCGCTACGACGGCCTCGGCTATCCAGATGGTCTCGCAGGCACCGCCATTCCACTGGTGGCGCGCATATTCGCAGTTATTGACACCTTCGACGCCATGATCTCGGACCGGCCGTACCGGCCGGCCATGCCGGTGATCCAGGCGATGGTTGAGATCAGGCGGGGCGCCGGGACCCAGTTTGATCCGCGGGTGGTCAAAGCATTCATCGCAAGTGATCCACGGCGCTGGGTTGTGTGCAACGCGCCCCCCGTTCGGCGGGCGAAAGAGGCGCCATCTTACCCCCGTAGAGTGCCGTCCGCGGGCACCGTCTTTGCACACTAGAGAACACAAGACGTCGCTGTACGTCAGAAGGGAATTGCCCATGAAACGTCCACTCACCGTGCTTGGCAGACTTGCCGTTGGCGCAGGACTGCTCTCCATCTCGGGTCTCGCGGCCCTCCCGGCCGAGATGCCAACGGGGGCCTCTAGCCACCGCGACTCTCCGTTTATCTCGGAAGACCCGGCGGCGGACAACACCGACACCTATGCTTTCGTCAGCACCGAGACGGGCCGCTCCGACTACGTCACGCTCCTGGCGAACTGGGTCCCGTTGCAGGAGCCGGCCAACGGGCCCAACTTCTATCGCCTCTCCGACTTCGTCACCTACGAAATCAAGGTAGATGTCGATGGCGACGCGAGAGAGGACCTGACATATCGACTCAACTTCACCACCAAATACGTCGATCAAGGAACGTATCTGTACAACACGAGCACGATCCTTCCGCCGCCGAATCCCGCCGATCCCACCTCGCACTACGTCAATCTGAATGAGCGGCAAACCTACACGCTGCGCGAGCTCGGAAAGGGCGCCCCCGGCAACGAGAAGGTGCTGCTCGAAAACGTGCGCACGGCCCCCTACCGGCCCGGCCCGAAGTCGATCAACCCGAGCTCGGCTCCGACCGCCCGTGAGGGATCGGCCGCCCGGGGGGACGACTCCGCCGCCTACCAGAACCTGGCCCAGATGGCCGTTCACACCGCCCCGAACGCGGGTGGTCTGCGCGCATTTGTCGGGCCGCGCGATGAGGGCTTCTTTGTTGGCCTGGGTACCGCCTTTGACTTGATCAACCCAGCAGTGCCAGGTGCGGATGGCACCAGCGGCTTCAACGTGACCACCGTGGCCATCGAAGTTCCGAAGGCGCGCCTGGTCGCGGCCGGTGATACCGATGGGATCATCGGCGTGTGGTCCACCGCCAGCCGTCGCCGGTTCCCCGTCTGCAACTCCTCAGGCCAGCAGAACAGCCCGTGTACCGCGGAGGAGGGCAGCAACGCGGCGTTTGGGCAGTCGGCCAACGGCAACGGCACGCAGGTGTCGCGCCTGGCGAACCCGCTGTTCAACGAGTTTCTCAATCCGATCAAGGCCAAGAATCTCTACAACGCCACGGAGCCTAAGGATGACCCAAAGAACATCCTCCCGTTCATCCTGAATCCGGAAACGGAGCAGGGTCCGAACACGCTGGTGCAGCAGCTCCGAGAGTTCACCAAGTGTACGGACACACTGAACCGCAACGATCAGGTGGCATCCTGGATGCTTGGGTATCCGGCCGGCGTGGTACGAGGGTTCCCAGGGAACCGCGAGACCCAGACGGCGAGCCCGGTTGCTGCTGACCTTATCCGGCTGAACTACAACATCCCGCCGAAGCCCTTCGGCGCGCAGGACCCCATGGGGGTGTTGAATGGCGACTTCGCGGGCATGCCGAACGGCCGCCGCGTCGGCGACGATTCGGTGGACATCCTCCTGCGGCTGTGGGGCGGCGAGCTCCAGATGGAGTTTGGCTCCACAATCAATTGCGCGCTGGTGGCCGCGCGCCTGACGGATAACGTCACTGCCAATGACGTGCCGTTCCTGTCGGTGTTCCCGTACCTCGGCCTGCCGCACGATGGGTTCAGCCACACGCACCTGCACAACCAGCCGTAGCGTGGAGCGCTAGAGCGAAGGAGTACACGTGATGGGACGTTGGATGAAGGTGTTGCTGGCAACGACCTGCTGCGTGCTCATTCTTGCTGCCGCGCAGCGGTCGCCCTGGGTGACGCGCCAGGCGGGGCAGCTGCACGCGCTTCATCAGGACGTGCGTCAATCGGGTATGCTGCGTCTGGGCGGTATCACCATCGCCGTGCCATGGGCACTCGAGAGGGTACAACCGAACCCCTTCACCTTCGTCCGGTCACCCAGTTGGTCGAAAACCGACGCCGCCGTTGCCCAGCTGCAGCGGCGGCTGACCGACCGCCCGGACGATCCGGCAGCGGCCGGGTTCTACGCCCAACTGGGCAGCGCTTATCTCCAGAAGGCACGCGAAACCGGCGATCCATCGTATTACACGCGGGCCGAAGGATCGCTCCAAAAGTCGCTGGCGCTCGTTCCGGACGATCCATCCAGCATGGTTGCCATGGGGAGCCTGCACCTGGCGCGGCATTCGTTTGCCGCCGCGCTAGAGTGGGCCGAGCGAGCGTTGCGGCTGGACCCGACGAGCTACCACGCTCATGGCGTTGCGGGCGATGCGGCTATCGAGCTGGGACGCTACACGCAGGCCTTCGCGTCGTTCCAGAAGATGGGCGATCTCCGGCCGGGATTGGCGTCCTACTCTCGCGCGTCGTACAGCCGGGAGCTGCTGGGCGATCTCCCCGGTGCTATCGAGGCGATGCGCCTGGCGGTGAGCGCCGGCGCGCCGCAGGACGAGGCCACTAACTGGGCGCGCGTGCAGCTCGGCCATCTCTCCTTCCTCACCGGAGATCTTGACGGCGCCGAGCGGGAGTATGAGCTGAGCCTACGCTTGCTGCCAGGCTACGTGCATGGGCTAGGTGGCCTCGGGAAGGTGGCGGCGGCGCGCGGCAATCTGTCAGTCGCCGCTGGCTTCTATACGCGGGCACTCGCTGTCGCGCCGGTCGCCGAGTATGCAATTGCCCTTGGCTCCATCCACCAGGCATCCGGCAACCACGCCGCGGCAACACAGCAAAACGATCTGGTACGGGTCATCGCCCAGCTCCAACGTGACGGTGGCGTCGATCTCGATCTGGAGATGGCGCTGTTCGAAGTTGATCACACGAACGATGGCGCGGCAAACGCCGCGGCCGTGCGCACGGTGCGTACACACTATCAACAGCGTCCTAGCATCTTCGCCGCGGACGCGCTCGCGTGGTCGCTCTATCGCACCGGTGAGTGGGACGAGGCCCTGCCGTACGCGCGGGAAGCGCTCCGCCTGGGCAGCAAGGATCCGCTGCTGCTCTATCACGCGGGTGTCATCGCCGCCGCGGCCGGCCAGCCGGCCGCGGCGCGGGCGTACTTAGAGGACGCCCTCGCGCGGAATCCGCATTTCCATGTGCGCTTCGCGCCGGACGCCCGGCGCCTGCTCGACCAGCTGCGTCGGGCCGACGCCTGAGCGCGGCATTGTCACTGTCCGAGCGCGCGCCGGGCGATGGCGCCTTGCAAGGGGTCAAACCCTGGATTGAGCGTGGAGCCGGCAGTCAGTTTGATCCCAGGGTGGTAGAGCGCTTCCTCGCAGTTGATTTTTCTTGACCCCCCGTTCGGGGGGGGGAAAGTCCCGTCTTTTGGCGCCAGCGGCACCACCCGGATGGCGCGCCCCATCAGCCACACCACCGCACAGAACATGCTGAGGTACTACGCCCAGGGAGACGCCCAACCAATGACCCGCGACAAGAAAATGACTCGTGACAAGAAAAGACTTGGAGAAACAGGAGAACCAGCATGAAAGTTTCTAAGAAGCGCAGCGCGCAAATGGCCCTTGCCGGACTCGCCATGACTATGGCCGTCCCGTTACTCGCCTCCCCGGCAGCGCGGATGATCGCGTCAGACCATATCGACGCGCCCACCATTACGCAGGACCGCGGGTCCGATATCACCGATACTTACGCCTTCCTCGATCCGAACGACAATTCCCAGGTTGTCCTGATCCTGTCCACCCAAGGATTCGTCGTTTCCGGCGAGCACTTCGGCATGGCAATCTTCGATCACAACATCAGGTACCGCTTCGAGATCGAAAACACCGGCGACGCCAAACCAGACGCGTTCGTGGACGTCTTTTACTCGCCGGGACTGGGGCGCACGTTGGTTCAGCGCGCCACCGTACGGCTTCCCAACGGCCGTGAGTTCCAGGGCACCACGACGTCATCCAACCAGGAAGCCACACCGCCCCCGCCGGCCATCCAAGTGGATCCCGTGAGCGGCGCCAAGTTCTACGGCGGTGTGTCCGATGATCCCTTCTTCCTCGACGATACGACCGCGAATCGCTTCGTCGCGTCGTCCATCCAGAACCCGGGCAATCCCAATAAGGCGATCCTGGGCGAGCGCGGTCGCGACACGTACGCCGGCTTCAATACGCTGACCACCGCCGTGAGCGTTCCAGCCGCCATCTTACGTGGCAACTCCAACGTCATCGGCATCAACGGCGTGACGCAGCGCCGGACCACGCAAACCATCCAGCCCAATGGCGAGGTCGTCGGGTCTGGCGAGTGGATCACCGTTGACCGCAGCGGAAATCCGCTGGTGAACAACGGCCTCATCCCACCTCACCGCAAGAATGAGTTCAATGGCGCCTCCACAGAAGACGACGCCAGAGGCCGCTTCAAGGACGACATCGTCAAGTCCCTCAAGGGGCTCGGCACTAACGATGAGTTCATCGGCAAGCTCGCCGAAGTCGCGTTGGTCAAGGGCGACATTCTGCGCCTGGATCTGACCGTGCCGAACAGAGGACCGCAGGGTGGCAACAACCCCGAAGGCGGCTTCGGACACATGGGCGGACGCCGGTTGGTAGATGACGTTGTGGATGGTGTCTTCACCATGATCAACAACGGCTCACCCCTGGGCGATAACGTCAACGCGAACGAGATCCCCTTCCGTGACACGTTCCCGTTCGTGGCCGATCCGCACCAGCCGTTCGGGCCGGGCAACAACCCGGACGACCGCACCCGTCAATAACGCGCACGTCGCCGGCTGGAGACAAAAGTGATTGGAAGTCTTCCTTCCTGGAGGATCAAGCCGGCGAGAGGCACGTTCCTCCGTCTCGCCGCGGTTGGCCTCACGCTGCTGGCACTCAGACTGAGTGTCAGCGCGTGGGGCTCCTCCGCCGCTCTATCACTACCGTCAGCCGGTGACCCGCGCGCCGCCGGTTTCCCCGCGGCCGTGCTGCTCCCGGACGACACCCGCGCGCAGGAGCAGGCCATACGCTTCTTCGAAGACCGTCTCCGAAGTGACCCGGAGGACGCCCGTGCCTACGCCAGTCTGGCGGGCTATCACCTCCAGCGCCTGCGCGATACCAACAACACGCAGTACCTCACTCGTGCCCTCGGCGCCGCGCAGAGCTCGCTCGCGGTGGTGCCCGATGTACGAAACATCGCCGGGCTCACTGTCCTCGCCCAAGCCGAGCTCTCCGCGCACGAATTCATCGCCGCGCGTGACCGCGCCCAACGCCTAATTGAGCTCGACCCGAGCAAGGGCGCATCGTACGGGATACTGGGTGATGCCCTCCTCGAATTGGGCGACTACGAGCCGGCGACCGAGGCATTCCGCCAGATGGCGGCACGCGGTCGTAGTACCGGAACAGAGGCACGGCTCGCACGCTACGCCTCGTTGCGCGGCGAAACCGAGGTGGCGCGCCGCCATCTGTTCTCGGCGCTCGCGCTCACACTCAACCTGCCATCTCCGCCACGCGAGCCCGTGGCGTGGTCCCGCTGGCAGCTCGGTGAGCTTGCCTTCGGAGCAGGCGACTACGCGACCGCCGAGCGACACTACCGCGACGCCCTAACCACCTTTCCCGGCTACCTCCAGGCAGTTGCATCCCTCGGCCGCGTCCGTGCCGCTCAGGGCGACCTCCCCGGCGCCATCAAGCAGTACGAGGATGCCATCCAGCGCTTCCCTGATCCCGCGTATGTGGCCGCGCTCGGGGACCTTTACACCCTCACCGGCCGGCATCGCGACGCAGCAAACCAGTACGAGCTCGTCGAACAGATCGGGCGCCTCACCGCTGCAACCACGGCGACCGCAGCGACCGCAGCGACCACCGAAGCCAGCGGAAGCAGCGGCCTCAATGACCGCCAGCTAGCGCTCTTCTATGCAGATCACGATCTCAAGCCGGAGGAGGCATACGCCCTGGCCGCGCGTGAGTATGAGGTGCGGCGCGATATCTACGGCGCCGACGCGCTCGCGTGGACGGCGCTCAAGGCCGGAAAGCTGGCTGAGGCGCAAGCGGCCATTGAGCAGGCGCTCCGTCTTGGCACCAAAGACGCGCGGCTCTTTTATCACGCCGGTGTGATTGCCCGCGCCGCCGGAGACCAGCCCGCCGCCCGCACGTATCTCGAACGCGCGCTCGCACTCAACCCTCAGTTCGACCCGTTGCAGGCGGCAATCGCCCGCCGGGCGCTCGCACCCTAACAGTCTCCCTCAGCCGTGAGGGGTCCCCGCTCCTCACGGCACCCCCTTCAAAGCGGGCCGGCAGCGCCTTTGCTGCCGGCCCGCTTTGTTTTCCCCCTCTCCCGTGGGGGGGCACAAGACGCGCCGAACGGCCCCCCCCGTTTCCAGCCTGTGTGTCTCCATTGTGCGAAGAAGAAGATGCAGAGGAAGCCACACACTCAAGCGCTTCCCAGCACCAAAGGAAAGGCACCAAGAACCATGCGTCAATCTAAGCGAGACCTCTTCCAGAAGAGCATCGGAGGCGCCGCGCTGGCAGCTTCCGCACTGACACTGCGGGGCGCGAGCGCCGTGCGTGCCCAGACGGCGCCAGACAGTGCATCGGGCTCGCCCGGTGCGGTCTACGCCATGACCAACGAGCTCACCGGTAATCGAGTGATGGTCTACAAGCGGGCTGCCGATGGCCTGCTTACCCCCGGCGGTTCCTTCCCGACCGGTGGTATGGGCAGCGGTACGTTCGAGAATTCGGCCAACGGTCTGATCCTGAGCGGGCAGTCGCCGGACAACCTTCGCGGGGGCAACCGGTACCTCTTTGCGACAGATGCCGGCAGCAACAGCGTCGCCGTCTTCGCCGTCGAGCCGCAGAGCGACGGGCTGGTCCTCGTGGACTCCAAGCCATCCGGCGGCGTGCGACCGTTCAGCGTGACGGCACGCCGAAACCTGCTCTACGTGCTCAACTCAGGCGGACCGTCCGGCATGGGCATACCCCCCAACATCACCGGCTTCAGGATCGGTGCGAATGGCACGCTCACGCCCATACCTGGCTCCACCCGGTCGGTCGCCGGCGGCAGTACCTCTGGCGTGGCGCAGATCGGATTCAACAATCAGGGAAACGTGCTGGTCGTCACGGAGCGTGGCAACGGAGCCATCATTGACACGTACCTGGTGGACCAGGGTACTGGCCTGGCCACCGGGCCAATCGCCAACTCAACGCCGAACATCATGGGACCGTTCGGCTTCACCTTCACCCAGCGCGATCAGCTCCTCGTCTGCATGAACCGCGGCGGCTTCATGGGCCTTGGTTCAGCCTCGTCCTTTGCGGTGCCCAACGACGGCGTGCTCGAGCCCATTAGCGGGCCGGTGGACAATGGTCGCTCGGACACCTGTTGGTTCACGCTCACCGACAACAACAAGTATGGGTACGTGACCAACTTCCAAAGCGGGGACATCTCCAGCTATCGCGTCGCACCCGACGGTGTACTTACGCTTCTTCAACCAATTGCCGCTGTGGTGGGTCCGCCCGAAAGTGGCCCGGCCGACGAAGCGCTCAGTCAGGACAGCAAGTTCCTGTACGTGCGCGTCATCAGCGACGGTACGATCCGCGCCTTCAAAGTGGACCAGGACACTGGTGTCCTGACACCTATTCAAACGCTCGCCGGTCTTCCGCCGCTGAGCGCCATCGGCATCGCCGCCAAGTAGTCCCTCGCAGCAACCCTCAAGCCCCGCATACCCTTGGGTGCGCGGGGCTGTTGCGGGCGCGGGGCTTTCGCCAATCCTCAGGAGGTACAGCATGGCTAGTCCAGTCCACTCAACAAGCACTACAGACACTACAGACACGCCCAACGGCACTGACCAGCGAGGCGCAACCCGGCTCGCCACCTTTGGCGCGGGCTGCTTCTGGGGTGTCGAGGCCGCGTTCAGGGCCATCCCCGGCGTGGTTGACGCTACCGCGGGGTACCTGGGCGGCACACAGCACAACCCCACCTATGAGGCTGTGTGCTCCGGCCGCACCGGCCACGCCGAGGTTGTCCAGGTGGAGTACCACCCGGATCGCGTGAGATACGAGCAGCTGCTTGACGCCTTCTGGGAGATGCACGACCCCACGACCCGTAATCGCCAGGGATGGGACGTGGGCTCTCAGTACCGTTCCGCCATCTTCTTTCATGACCCAGCGCAGGAGGCAATCGCTCAGGCCTCCCAGGAGACGCGCCAGCACAGCTCCAAGAAACGGATCGTCACCGAGATCACGGCGGCATCAACCTTCTACGCCGCGGAGGAGTATCACCAGCGCTACCATGAGAAGCACGGCGGCGCAAGCTGCCACGTCCCGGCTCCCGGCGTCCCGGCAGCCTCCTCGGACCACGCACAGCACCCGCAGGCGGATCTGCGCAAGGACGCCGGCGGCGCTCCATGGCGCTCATGGCTCGGGATGTTCGGTCGCGGCTAGCCGAATGTATGCCCCACGCGGCCAAAGCCGGACGACCGGCGGCCATACGGGAACGTAGATCGTAAGAGTGACCATGCCACCGTTTGCCCGTACGCGAGAGCGCCACCTCCTCATGGGGGGTGCCGCAGCCGGTGTCACCGCGGCGCTGGCCGTGACCCTGGTCATGGTCGTGCTGCGGGATGCGTTCGGTCTCGCATCGGCGCCAGAGTTGGTGGGCGATCGGATTGCCTCGCTGCTCCCGGTGCAGTTCTTCCTTGGCCTGCTCAGCCTGGTAGGTGGGTACAACAACCTGAAGGCGATCGGCGTGGTCGGCGTCCTGCTGGGCGGCCTGGCTGCGGGCGGCGGCGCCGGGTTGGTCTACGCACGCATCGCCGAGAGGCAGCACGCACGCGTACCACTCCAGTTGCAGCCGCTCGGCATCTCCTGGCGGGCAGCGATCACGGTCACGAGACTGGCGCTACTCTTCTGGCTGCTCTCTGTCGCAGCGCTCTGGTTTGTACTGCCCACCAACTTTCACGGTCTGCCACCAGGCCCCGCCCGCTGGTCCTCGGCGCTGACCCTGCTTGGCCTGTGCCTTGGCTACGTGCCGCTGCTCCTACTGGCCTACCGCATACTCGTGCATCATGAGCCGGACAAGGAGGTACTCTCACAGCCGGCCGCGCTGCCCGTCGTGCGCGACGAGGGCGTGACGCTCCGCCGCGGGCTGGTTCTTGGCGGCGCAGCGGCGGCACTGACTGTCGCCACCGGTCTCCAGCTGCGGCGCGTCCACAGCCGCGCTACCTTCCATTATGATGGCACCGAGTACCGGGGAGCGGACGTCCAGGCCATAACGCCAAACGACCGCTTCTACTCCGTCACCAAGAACATTGTGGACCCCACCGTCAAAGAGGGACTGTGGCGGCTCGAGATCACCGGTAACGCCGCCCGGCCCCGCAGCTACACGCTTGGTGAAGTGCGGGATCTGCCACCCGTGACGCAGGAGACTACCTTAATGTGCATCAGCAACCGCGTGGGCGGCGGACTGATGAGCAACGCGCTGTGGAAGGGCGTGCCGCTGGCCCGCCTGTTGGAGGCGGCCGGCGCTGGCTCCGGCGTGAAGGAGGTTGTGCTGCGCTCCGTGGACGGGTATACAGACACCATCTCCATTGAAAAAGCTATGGACCCCGCCACGCTGGTGGCCTTTGAGATGAACGGTGAGCCGCTACCCCGCCGCCACGGCTTCCCTGCACGCATGATCGTGCCGGGCTACTTTGGCGAGAAAAGCGTCAAGTGGGTCACCCGCGTTGAGCTGGTGGATACCGAGAAAAAGGGGTTCTACGAGCAGCAAGGTTGGGGTCCCAGCTTCATCGTCCCCACCCGCTCGCGCTTTGACCTGCCCGACCCAAAGACCGTCCTGCGCGCAGGTGCGCCAACGCTGCTCAAGGGCATCGCCTTTGGCGGAGACCGTGGCGTCTCGCGCGTCGAAGTCAGCACAGACGGCGGCGGCTCCTGGCAGCCAGCCCGGTTGGACTACCCTGGCACGCGCCTCACCTGGGCGCTGTGGAGCCTGGAGTGGCGCCCACCAGCGGTGGGAGAGTACAAGCTGCTGGTGCGTGCGGTGGACGGCGCCGGCGCGCCCCAGGTGGCCGAGGCGCGGGGTACCGCCCCCCAGGGCGCCACCGGCTACCACCGTATCACGACCCAGGTGACGGCGTGACCCCACCCGGCTCGCCGTCTGGCTCGTCGGGATCGGTCCTGGTCATTCCCTTTGCTGACGGCATCGGCGATTTCGTCATGATGCTGCCGCTGCTGCGCTTTGTGCGCGACCACTACCCGGATGCCGGCATCACCGTAGCCGCCTCTCAGCGCTCGGCGCTGCTTCTGTCAGGAGACGACGCAGCCCTGTCCGTCAAGACCCCCTCGTGGCTCGCCGCCGGTCCACCGCGACCGCGCACGCGCGGGCCGGTTGGCGTAGGCCGCCTGTGGCCCCAGGCGCTCCTGGCCTGGTTAGAGGGGCCCCTGCTGCATTGGGAATTCGGGCGCGCGCGCGCCTTCCGCCGCACCCTCAACCTCCACCACTGGTGGGAGGAGGGATACGACTTCGGCCGCCATTGGACGCCCCAGCTGCCATCCCGGCCGGGAGCCGTCCACACACTGGACTACCTCGCCGGTCGCCTCGAGCGAGAGCTAGACGCGTCGCTGCCCGCGGCGCAGCGCCGCCCCACCCTGGCGCTGCGCCCGGACGCAATTGCCTGGGCGTCCTCATGGTGGCGCGATGCGGGTCTTACGGATGCCTCGCCTTCCACCGGTACATCCAGCAGGTCAGACAAGACTGACAAGCACGACGCGGCGCACACGGCGCCAGTGGTCGCGCTGGTTCCCGCCAGCAACATGCAGCTCAAACGCTGGCCACTCGCACACTGGACCCGCCTGGCCGATGCGCTGTCAGACGCGGGCTGCGTGCCACTCCTCTGCCTCCCGCCGGGCGAAGACCCGGCCCGCGCGCTGCCCGCGCGCTGCCGCCGCCCCATGCGCACCGTCAGCGCGCCATTGGACCGCATGGCAGCGCTACTTGCCCGCTGCCATCTGGTAGCTGGCGTGGACACCGGGCTCTTGCACATCGCCGCGGCCGTGGGTACGCGCTACGTTGGCCTGTTTGGCCCCACCAATCCGCAGGTCACTGGCCCCTACGACCGCGCCTTGGGCACCACGCTGGTCGCCCCGTTTGAAAAGCCGTCCAGTTGTCGCACGTGCTGGCGCCAGTTCAAATACGTCGACGATAGCTGCAACACGCTGCCGGCAAGTTCCTGTATGACGCACCTCTCCGTTGAGGATGTCCTCGCCGCCTGCCGCGACGAGCTCGGCAAGCTGGCCCAATTAAGTAAGTCGGGCAGAGCCTGAATGGTGCTCGCGCCACTCGGAACGTTGGGAGCGCTCGCGCCACTCGGAGCCGTCATCGGCATCTGCCTGCTCCTCATCGCGCGCCTGGGCAACCTGGGGGAACACCTCCCTGCCTTCATGAGTCTGTACGCCCTCGCCTTTCTCGCCTACTCTGGCGCCGTCTGGCTGGTTGTGCGCTACCCAGTTCTGCCCGCCGGGCGCGCGCTGTGGGCCGTATTGGCCGCGTCGCTGGTCTTCCGGCTGGTGTTGCTGCCGTCCGCGCCCACGCTTTCAGACGATCTGTTTCGCTACGTCTGGGAGGGCCGCGTGGTGCTCGCCGGTGCAAGTCCGTATCGTCTCGCGCCAAGCGACGCTGCGCTCGTTCCGCTGAGGGACGGCACCGTCTGGCCATTCATCAACAATCCGGACGTCCCTTCCCCTTATCCACCACTCGCGCAGGTCGGAGGTTCGCTGGCTGCCTGGCTCACGCCGCATTCACCCCTTGGAATGAAGTTGGTCTCTACGCTGGCGGACGTAGGCGTGGTCGCCGCCCTGCTCGCCCTGCTGAGCGCCACCGGCACACCCGCCGGACACGTCCTCGTGTACGCCTGGCACCCCTCCACCATCGTGGAGTTTGCGCACAGCGGCCACAACGATTCATTGATGCTGCTACCACTCACGCTGGCGCTGGCGTTCGCTGCCGGGGGGCGGCGCTGGCTCCCAGCGATCCTCATCGGGATCGCCGCGCTGGCGAAGGTGACGCCGCTGCTGCTGTTGCCTCTGCTTCCCCTAAAGCTTGGGCTTGCTCCAGCCGTGTTGGCAGGTTGCGTGTTCCTTGCCGGCTGGATTCCGTTCCTCATCCTCAGCGGCGGCGAGATTGGCAGCATTGCCACGTACCTTGGCTCTTGGAAAGATAACGACTCCCTCCATGCCATGCTCCACGCGCTTGGCGGCGCTGAGCTGGCCAAGCCGGTCAGTCTCGCGCTCCTGCTGGCCGGGATAGCCGCGGTGGCCCTCCACCCGGCGCTGCGGAACCGGCCGCTATGGTGGCAGGCCTACACCGTGCTCGCGCTCGCCATCACGCTCGCGTCCACCGTACATACCTGGTATCTCACTTGGCTGCTGCCCCTGCTCGCGGTGCGCCTCAATGCAGCCAGCCACCCGCCCTTTCTGCTCCCCGTCGCCGCGCTCGGTTGGTTCGTCTTCACCGGGTTATCAGCCCTGCCCTACCTCACCTATGACACGCACGAGTGGCGCCTCTGGATCAGCTTCGCTCAGTACGTGCCGTTGTATGCCTGCTTGCTCTTGGCGCTTCGAACGGCTCCCCTTGGGCGACCCCTGGAAGGACGTGTGACCTGAAATGAACACGATGACGGCGAGAGTCGCAATCAGCCATACCAAGGAAAAGCATCGCTCCCCTGAGCGCGTTGAGGCGCTGGTTGAAGAGGCGCTACGCCACCTGGGCGGCATCTCCGCCTTTGTCGCGCCCGGACAGACCGTCTTCATCAAGCCCAACCAGACCGTCTTCTACTCCGCGGAAGAGGGATGCACCACCGATCCGCTAGTGGTTGGCGCCCTCATCCGGCTGTGTAAGCGCGCGGGCGCGTCCCGTGTGTCGGTGGGCGACTCCAGCGGCGACTTCTTCGACAGCATCAAGAACATGCACATCACCGGCATGGCGCAGGTGGTGGAGAAGAACGGCGCAGGGTTGGTTGACCTCGGCAGTGATGACGTGCCAAACCGCACCGTGCCCATCCCGCACGGCACGGTCATCAAGGAAGTCCCGTTGCCCGCGCCGCTGCTAGACGCAGACGTGATCATCAACGTCCCCAAGGCCAAGAACCACCACATCGAGCCCATCACCGGCGCGCTCAAGAACTGGGTCGGCGCTGTGAACCGCACCTGGCGCGCGCACAACCACGGCGATGAGGACATGACCGAGCGGTTCATGGACATCATGACCGTCTCCCGGCCTCACTTGTGCGTCGTCGACGCCCTGATCTGCGGCGAAGGCGACGGACCGATCGCCAACCAGCCCCACTGGTGTGGCGCCATCCTGGCCTCGGACGACCCCGTGGCAACCGACGTCGCTATCGCCCGCCTGATGGGGCACGACTGGCGAAAGCTCCGCTTCGCCGAAGAAGCCGAGAAGCGCAACCTCGGCACCCGCGAGCACATCGAATACCTCGGGGTGCCACTCGAGTCCATCGCATTCAAGGCCTGGGAAGGGCACCGCGGCTACAGCTACTTGCCGGTGAACTTCCTGGTGGGGAAAGGCGTAACGCTGGAGGGGACCATCGGTCATGTCAGGAGCGCCCTTGACAGCCTGCTGCGGCGCGGCGAGCTGTCCGAGGTGATCTGGCTCAAAGGCACACCCACCTTCATGGTTGGCCAGATCGAAGATCCCCTGTTCGAGGAGCACATTAAGGAAGGGCCGTATCTCGTCTTCGACGACGCCGCATTGCCGCGCTACAAGCACGACCCACGTGTGACCTTCATCCCTGGCCATCCCGTCCTACGGGACGGCATGCCCGGGATGATGAAAGGCTTGGGCGTAACGTTGCCCGGCCAGACGGTAATGCAGTGGCAGCAATTCCAACGCTGGGGAATGCATCTTCTGGAGTACGGCTCCGCCCGGCAGATTGCACGCGCCGCCACCAAGACTGCGGCGGGGACGGGGCTCGCTCTGGCCGG
>Ga0136611_10000065_pt1 | contig 53998 bp, 55 predicted proteins | sample AntDrymUQ2232306_2_FD_106645 | JGI IMG/M metagenome (GOLD analysis project Ga0136611, IMG submission 106645) | Polar desert sand microbial communities from Dry Valleys, Antarctica - metaG UQ223 (23.06) | ecosystem: Environmental > Terrestrial > Soil > Desert | place: Antarctica: Dry Valley... | reverse complement strand
TCGGTGCGACAGAAGTTGCGACACGGCGCGCCAGCTCGCCCCAGGCGTAGCGGATCCGGGAGGCTCTCTTCGGCCCGAGAATCGGGAGAAGGTGGCTGGGTGCTCGACGACAGCAGAAGGCAAGCTGGACGCGCCCGCGCTCCTCGACCAGCCGGATCCGTCCACACTGATCGTCGCGGTCGCGACTCTCGAGCGGGAGCGTGCGATCGCCGTGGCTTACTGGACGATCGTCGCGCTGAAGCTTTTACGGGTACAAGCTCCACCTTGCGACCTGCACCCGCACGGGGCTTCCGCTCGCGTGGCAGGTCGAGACGGCCCGCCGAAACGAATCGCTGTACGTCGCCCCGCTGATCGACGCCCTCCACGCTCGCGGCTTTGCCGTCGAGACCTGCGCGATGGACGAGGGGTACGACAACAACCGTGTATTCGCGGAGACGGTCGAGCGCGGAGTTGCGCCGATCATCTGTCTCCGCAAGGGACGCGCGATCCCGCTGACCACGATCCCGTACGGAACCGACGAGTGGAAGCGCCGGGACGCGGGGCCGTCGAAAGAGAGTTCGGCAGGCTTAAGCATGAGTACGGCCTCGCACCGCTCCGCATCCGTGGCATCGACCGCGTTCGGATTCACGCCGACCTCACGATGCTCGCCCGTCTTGGGCAGGCGCTCGCCCGCTCCCGCGCTCTTTCGCTCGCGGCGTAGCCGACTACACTGCCTCCATGAAGACCGTTTGGCAGGGTCGCATGGTTCGGGCCACGTCCAAGTACGGCGAGCACGCGCCGATGGTCGCGGTCTGCTGCAACGCCTGCCGAACCTGTGTTTCCACGAACGTCATCGGCATCGCGTTCGCCGCAGTCGGCGGAGCGGGCATCGCGATTTGGGCTGGAATCAAGCGCGTCGGCAGACGCCGCCCGGCCGATATCGCCAAGCCCTCCTAGGCGGTGTCCAGCGACAAAGCAAATCAGGCGGCGCATGACACGTCGATCGTCACCCGGACGCAGTTCACCCGATCCCTCGTCGGCTCTTGACGGCGTCGGTTCACTCGTGCCCGCACGAGAGCAGCCATGTCCCGTGTTTGCAAAGCCATCGTCGAGTGCAGAAGTGGCGTGGTGAGCCGGAATGTCCTCGTCATCAGCACGGTAGAGCACGCGGAAGATGTGCTCCGTGCTGAGGTGGGCGCCGCGGATACGGTCAAGGTCGTCGTGCCGGTCGTTCGGCAGGGCGTCCTAGACTGGCTCGCGAACGACGAGAAGGCCTTCGCTCAGGCTCAAGCGATTGCACAGGACACGGCGGAGCAGCTGCCCGGCGAGACCGTGGAGGCTGGCGCAGGCGAAGCCAACGTCGAGCTCGCGATTCGAGACGCGCTCGCAACGTTCCCCGCAGACGAAATCATCGTCGCCGTGCGGCCGGCTCACGAGGAAGGCGTAATCGAATCCGCAGCGACAGACTCAACGCCGCGGCAGACCTTCCAGGGTCTGCCGATCCGCCGCATCGTGATCTCTGATTAGTTGTCGACACGCCGAAGGCCGGCGCGAGAACGCTTGTCCGAGACGCTCGCCGATCGCCGCCAAGAGACGCCCTTCAGACTGATTCCGCTTCGTTGGCTAGAAGCACCGGTGGAACCTCAGAGCATGGAAACCGCTGATTAGCAGGGGTGTCTGAGTCCAGGCGGGCCCACGTTTGCCGGCGCAGGAACAGAAATCCGCAGAAGCGGATTCCTGTTCCGCGCAAAGACCCCTGAAGGGGGCGCTGCGCGCCCCGGCTCGGCCACGATCGGAACGGCGTGCGCGCGAGTCCGGGAGCGAAGCGACGCTTCAGTGATCTTGGGAGACAATGAAGTAACGAGGTGAACCACCCGTTGGGTGATAGGTCAAGCGACCACCCCTGGTGCAGTGTGTGCCCAGCGGCTTACGAGGTTCACGGGACTCCTGCGGTGGCCCCGGATCTCACTCGGAGAAGAGGGGCGGGGCTCCTGCGGTGGCCCCCTCTCACTCCACCCCGACGAAGAAAGGGAACGGCATGTCGAACGCCACATACGCATTGATCCTCGTCACCGGTGCAGCACTCCTCGCCTTGTGGCTCGACCTCCGGCTCCCCACGCTCGCCCCGGCCGGCCTGCGGGCGATCGTCCTGCACGCTGCCCTCGCCCTCGGAGTCGTCCACCTGATTCCCGGGGACGCAGCTTCACCGGCCGGCGTCTACCTCGCGCTCTTCGGGATCGCGCTCCCGGCCCTCATCTACGTCTTCCTCGTCGCGATCTGGTTCATCCGGCACGCGCAGAGCGCGCTCGGCTCGAGCCTCCGTTAAGAGGGGCTTCCGCTAGCCGAAGCGCTCGACCGAGACCGCGCGGTCGCTGCGATCGCGCCACGCCCTGTCGGTGCCGGGGCCACCTTCGATCCGGTCGAACGTTCCGTCCCAGGCGCGAAAGACATCGTTGCCGGGGCCACCGAACATCGCGTCCGAGCCGGCTCCGCCCTGGATCTGGTCGGCCCCGGCGGCCCCGTAGATCGTGTCGTTGCCGAGGCCACCGTCGATGAAGTCGTTGCCGCCGAGCCCGCAGATCACGTCGTTTGCCCGCGTGCCGAAGATGAAGTCGGCGGCGGGGGTGCCCGTGATCGTGCAGGGCGCGAGTGCGATCCAGACGAGAAACGGCGCGATCACGCCGTCACCAGCCGATCGCCGAGCGCGAGCCCGCGGCGTTCGCACTCGCCGCTTGCAAGCTCGAGCGCCGAGTGGGCGTGCCGCTTCGCAGCGGCCCGCCACGGCCGGAGCTCGGGCTCGATCCCGACCACGACGAGCTCCCGGTCGAGGAAGACGACGTCGATCGGGAAGCGCATGAACGCCGTGTGGATCGAGGCGGCCGGCCGGAGCAGGATCCCTTCCCCCTCGGGAAGCTCGCGGCGGCCGAGCAGCCCACGCATCCGCCGGAGCGGGCGCGCCGCGACGAGACAGTGCTCGACGACGACGCGCCCGTCCTGACGGGCCAGGCTGATCGACTCAGAAGCCAACGTGGATGTGATCCCCGTGGTTGGCGAGTGGGAACGACGGGCCGCCGAGCCCGAGCAGCGAGATCACCTGCTGCGGCTGGAGCTCGGCCGGAAGGAGGAGAATCGAGCGAACGGCGGCCTCCGTCGGTCCCCCGGGCTGCTGATTGCCTGCGATCGACGTTCCGCCGATCTCGGCGATGTCGACCGCGTGCCCGTACACGTGGGCGGAGACGACATTGGCCCTGGCGTAGCGGCGGTGTCCCGAGAAGAGGCTCGAGACGGTAAGGGAGCCGTGCCGCTCCGCGAGGTACGAGAGCAGGACGACGACGCGGACGTCGATCCGTCCGGCCGCCAGGTCTGCGCGACCGCCTGCGTAGATGCTGACGCGGGCATCGGCGAGCAGCCGCTCGACGAGCCGGGGCTTCGCTTCCTCGAGCCCCGTGACGAGAGCTTCGATCCCGACTGCGCGGTAGTAGTCCGCGAGGGACTCCGCCCGGTCGGCGAAGGCCGTCCGGCCCGAGAGTGCGAGCGCTCCACGCCAGGCGTTGCCGTTCAGGCTCCTGGCGAGACGGCCCAGCTCGGCCGGCGTTGCGGGCACCGAGCCACGCTCGCCTTGGGCGCGAAGCACGCCGAGCACGGTCGCCCAGTCGGCTCCGCGCTCCTTCGACGTCCGGGCGAGCGCCTGAGCGAACGTCCGGGTCAGCCGGGCTGAGGGCGGAGTCGGATCGGGAAGTGCGCGGTTGAGCCAGATCGTGGCCGCTTCCGCGCCGTGGCGCTCGATCTCCGCGGGCCGGGCGGGAGCGAGTTGCGCCCGTGCCGTCACCCACTTGCGGGTCGGAGGTGAGACGGCCGCGCGGGCAGCCGGCTCGGGAGCGGACGAGGCCTGACTCGGCGCCGCCGTGCCCCGCTGAGCCTGCGGCTCCTCGGCCTCGACGGCCGATGAGGTCTCTGCTGCCGTCTCTGCGACCGTCTCTGCGACCGTCGCTGCTGCGGTCTCTGCGACCGGCTCGGCGACGGGCGCAGCGGGAGTCTCCTCGAGCGGTGCAGCCGCGGGAGGCTCTGGGGTCGGATCGGGCTCCGCGAGCCGAGCCGGCTCCAGAACCGCCTCGGCCTCGACCCCGGCTGCGACGGCGCCGACCTGATCCAGCGCGACCGCCTCGTCGCCCTCGAGCATGGCGGCGACGCGATCTCCGGCGCCGGCCGTGAACGACGCTCCTGCGAAGAAGAGCAGCGTGAACCCGGACACGAGCGCGAGCCGTGCAGCCGGGCGCCGAGGCGTCGGCTGCGGAACGGGCACAGGATCCGTCACCGGCTCGAGCATCGGCCGGCGGACGTCGGCAGCCGGTGGCCGTCGACGCAAGAGCGTGAGCCCGGCAAGCACCAGAGCTCCCGCGAGTGACAGTGCGATTCCTACGAGATGTCGATTCCGTCTTGGCACGAACCCCAGCTCCTCATTTCGGATGGGACGCCGGATTCAAAGTGCCGGCGCCAGGATCTCTACCGCGCCGCAAACGGTTGTCGAATATCTCTTATCGGCAGGGGCTTTAGCGCCGTTCCCCCGAAAGAGTGAATTCAAAATCTTTACGCAAGTTCTCACCCTCTTGGGGCTTCTCACATACCGAACGCTGCTGCATCGTAGGCAGCGAAAGTGAAAAACAGTTAGGCGGCGCGGCACGCCGAGCTCGACAGGGAAGGGACTTTCCCGCGTGACCGACAGCACCGTCTATCGCACTTTGATTTCCACCGCCTATCCGGAGCCGAAGTCTCCCGGCTCACTCAACCGTCTCTCTTTTGGAAGGGAGGTGAACTCCATGTCGAAGTACTTCTCCGCACTGCGCAAGGATGAGGAGGGCCAGACGATGGCCGAGTACGGCGTCGTCCTCGCCGTCATCACGATCGGTGCCGTCGCCGTCTTCACCGCTCTCTCGGGTGGCATCACGGGCGCGATCAACAGCGTCATCGACCTGCTCCCGGGCTAATGCCCTCACGCGAACGAAACACCCTGAAGGAGGTGAGGTATTCGATGAGTCTTACCGAGACCCGAAACAAGATCCGGAGCGCCGTCAGGCGTGAGGACGGCCAGACCATGGCCGAGTACGGCGTCGTTCTTGCCGTCATCACCGTGGCAACCGTCGCCGTCTTCACCGCCCTTTCGGGTGGCATCACCGGCGCTGTCAACAGCGTCATCGATCTCCTTCCGGGTTAGGTCGAAAGGGCGGCGGGTCCCGCTGGGCCCGCCGCCCTCCTGCACTGCACAACACCTTCCGAACGAAAGCCGACCATGAGAATCCACCGACTCCGACATGACGAGAAGGGCCAGACCGCAACCGAGCTCGCGCTCGTCCTGCCGGTGTTCTGCGTCCTGCTCTTCGGGGTGATCCAGTTCGGGATCCTGTTCAACGACTACATCACGCTCACGGATGCCACCCGCGCCGGGGCCCGCAAGGGAGCCGTCTCGCGTCACGAGGCCAACCCGGCCGGCGCCACGGAGGCCAAGGTTCGCGCCTCCGCGAGCGGCCTCTCGGCCGCGAAGCTCGCGGTCAACGTGACCACGGTCGGCGGCTGGGAGCACGGCGCCGACGTCAAGGTCACCGCCACCTATCCCTATGAGATCAATCTGCTCGGCTTCGTTGCGGCCTCCGGGAACCTGTCGAGCTCGACCACGGAGCGTGTGGAATGAACGACGTCCGGTCGCAACGCGGTCAGGCAACCGTCCTGACCCTCGTCTTCATCACTGCCTTGCTCGGCATGGCCGCCCTCGTCCTCGACGTCGGCTCGTGGTTTCGCGCCCAGCGCGAGACCCAGTCCGCTGCCGACGCCGCCGCCCTGGCCGCCGCGCAAGCCCTCCCCGAGTCGCCCGGCCAGGCCGGCGCGCTGGCCGCCTCCTACGTGCAGAAGAACGGCGCCGGGACCGCCACGGTCACGTTTTCGACGAAGAACTTCGCCAACGACACGGTCAAGGTGCACGTGGCGCGCGACTCGCCCGGCGTCTTCGCCAAGCTCTTCGGCGTCGACTCGGTCTCCGTCGGCGCGAACGCCGTCGCCCGCTCGGGCGGCCTCGCGAGCGCCCGCTACGCAGCGCCGATCGCGGTCGACGTCAAGCACCCGCTCCTCGCCTGCAAGCCGCTGCCCTGCAACGACCCGACCGAGCTCGACCTGGAGAAGGTCGGTCCCGGAGCATTCAGGCTCCTGAACATCGATGGTTCGCGAGGCGGTACCGGACAGAAGATTCTCGCCGGCTGGATGCTCTCCGGTTATGACGGCTACATGCCAGTGAACCGGAATTACTTCTCGGATTCTGGAGCAAAGTTCAACTCATCCGACATGAAAGCCGCACTGGATCTCCGGATCGGAGACGAAGTTCTCTTTCCCGTCTACGACAAGGTGACGGGCGGTGGAAGCAACCTTGAATACCACGTGATCGGGTGGGTCGGTTTCATCGTCTCGAGCTTCAGTGGAAACGGAAGCAAGGGAATCGTCAGAGGAAGTTTCGTCCGAGTGATCTGGGAGGGCATCCAGGGCGCTTCCGGAAGCACCAACGACTTCGGCGTTCGTGCCATCGAGCTCGTCGAATAATCAACGAAAGAGAGAAGGAAAGACGCTCATGACGTACAGGCTGAGAAATATCTTCGTCGCAGTCGCGCTCGCGCTGGTCGCGGCATTGCTGACGAGCTTTTACGTGACGCAGTACCAGCGCGACGTCCGCAAGAACGAGACCAATGTCCCGGTTTACGTGGCGAAGCGGGACATCCCCGCCGGAATGTCGGGCTCCGAGCTCGTCAGCAAGGGGCTGCTCGAGAAGACGGAGCTCGTCCGGCGGAGCGTCGTCCCTGGCGCGATCTCCTCCCCCGAGCAGCTCGAGGAGCTCGTCTCGGTGCAGGCGACGTTCGCCGGCGAGCAGGTCACCACCCGGCGCTTCGCGGTGCCGGAGGCCCGTGGGATCCAGGCTCAGCTGAAGGGAACCCAGCGTGCCGTCGCCGTTCCGGGCGATCGGCAGCAGTTGCTCGTCGGGACGCTCAAGCAGGGCGACCGGGTCGACATCGTCTCCGACTTCACGGTCACCGGCCCCGGCGGGAGCCAGGGCGCCCAGTACAGCAGGATCGTCGCGCGCGACGTGCTCGTCCTGAAGGCGCCGATCAGCGGTGCAGCCGCCGAGAAGCTGACCTCGAACAGGGGGGGCGACTTCGCCGCCATGCTCGCACTCACCGACGTCCAGGTGCAGAAGGTGTCGTGGACGCTGACGTTCGCCGACGGCTGGCGCCTCGAACTGCGCCCGGTCGCAGATGCGGCGGACAGTCCCGAGAACGTGGAGAGCGGCTACTCGATGCTGGTCGAGGGTGTCCGCCCGAAGCAGCTCGAAGCAGCAGGACTCGGAAGGGAATCCAACCCATGAACGAGAACATCCGCATCTACCTGACGGGAACCTGCGAGGGCCACGACCGGCTTCGCGAGGCGCTCGCCACCCATCCCGACCTCGACTACGTCGGCTGGAGCGAGTACGTCGCCGAGGCGACGGCCGCCCTCGCGGGCGGGCACCTGCAGGTCGTCGTCCACGCCACACGCGAGACGACCCTGCCGGCCGCCGAGCTCGCCGCGATCCGGGCGCAGACCCGCGCACCGATCGTGATCCTGGCCTCGGGCGAGTCGTCCGCGCTCCTCGACGACGCCCTCGACGCCGACGTCGCGGACGTGCTCTTGCTCCCGCAGCTGACGGAGAACGTCGTCTTCGCCCTCCGCAAGGCCTCGCACGCCGGTCGCCGGCTCCAGGCCGAGGGCGGTCACGGTCGTCAGGGCCGGATCATCACCGTCTTCTCGCCGAAGGGGGGGACGGGGAAGACCGTCACCGCGACGAACCTCTCCGCCGCCTTCGCGAAGTACGAGAAGAAGCGGACACTCCTGCTCGACCTCGATCTCCAGTTCGGGGACGCCGCGATCATGCTCGGGCTCGAGCCCGAGAAGACGATCTACGACCTCGTCGTCGCCCCCGGAGAGCTCGACTCCGAGAAGCTCGCGGGCTACGTGACGACGCACTCGAGCGGGCTCGACATCCTGCCGGCGCCGCTGCGCCCGGAGGACGCCGAGCTCGTGACCGAGTCGAAGCTCGCCCGCCTGCTCGAGGTGGCGCGGGAGTCGTACGACGTGATCGTCGTCGACACCTCGCCGTTCTTCCACGGGCCGATGCTGGCCACGCTCGACCGCACCGACGAGCTCGTGATGCTGTGCGGGCTCGACGTCCCGACGCTGAAGAACGTCCGCCTCTCGATGCAGACGCTCGAGCTGCTCTCGTTCCCGGCGCAGCGAATCCGCTTCCTCCTCAACCGCGCTAACTCGAAGGTGGGGATGAAGAAGAGCGAGGTCGAGAGTGCGCTCGACGTCAAGATCCGCTTCGAGGTCCCGTCCGACCGGGCCGTCCCGCTCGGCGTCAACCGCGGTCAGCCGCCGGTGATCGCCGAGTCCGGCTCCGACTTCACCCGCGCGATCCGCGAGGTCGCGAAGGCGCTCGTCACCCCCGACGCTCCCAAGAAGCGCCGCATGTTCGCGGCTCTGGCGAGGGCGTAAGTGCTCCTCGTGGCGGCAGTCAGAGCACCTCTGATGCGCGATGCCGCGTCCTCAGTCGCGTTCGGGCCAACCGGCCCGAACGCTCCCTGCGTCCTTGCCTCGCTTGCAGCTCACACGTCAGAGGCGCGAAACCGCCACCACGAGGAGCACTGATGGGTCTCCACGACAGGATCTCGAAGGGGAACGGAAACGGGGCTGCCGGCGCGACCGCCGAGCGTCCGGCCGCGCTGGCCGGCCCCGTTGCTCGCTCCGCCGGGCAGCACCAGCCTTCGTTCGACTCGGGGGCGAGCGACCCGTACGCCGAGCTGAAGACCCGCATCCACCACGCGGTGATCGCGAAGCTCGGGCCGGAGCTCTTCAAGCGCGAGAGCGCCGAGGATCTCTCCGACCGGGTTCTTCACGCCGTCACCGAGCAGCTCGCGCTCGACCGGACGCCGCTGACCCGCGAGGAGCGGCGGCGGATCCAGGCCGAGATCGCCGACGACGTCCTCGGCTACGGCCCGCTCGAGCCGCTCCTCCGCGACGACTCCGTGAGCGAGGTGATGGTCAACGCTCACGACCGGATCTTCGTCGAGCGTGACGGGCGCCTGGAACGGACGGACGCCTCGTTCGTGGACGACGCGCACGTGATGCGGATCATCGACAAGATCGTCTCTCAGGTCGGCCGCAGGATCGACGAAGCGTCGCCGATGGTCGACGCGCGCCTGCCCGACGGGAGCCGTGTCAACGCGATCATCCCGCCGCTCTCGCTCAAGGGCCCGACCCTGACGATCCGGAAGTTCGCCCGCGACCCGTACACGATGGACGACCTGATCAAGTTCGGCTCGCTCAACCCGCAGGCGGCCCAGTTCCTTGCCGCCTGCGTCAAGGGCAAGCTGAACGTCCTGATCTCGGGTGGTACCGGCACCGGTAAGACGACGATGCTGAACGCGATGTCCGCGTTCGTCCCCGACGACGAGCGGATCGTGACGATCGAGGACGCCGCCGAGCTCCAGCTCCAGCAGGAGCACGTGATCACGCTCGAGTCCCGGCCCCCGAACATTGAGGGCCAGGGTGAGGTGCGGATCCGCGAGCTCGTCCGAAACGCCCTCCGGATGCGCCCCGACCGGATCATCGTCGGGGAGGTCAGAGGCGCGGAGACGCTCGACATGCTCCAGGCCATGAACACGGGCCACGAAGGCTCGTTGACCACGATCCACGCGAACACTCCCCGTGACGCTCTCGCCCGGCTCGAGACACTCGTGATGACGGCCGGCGTCGAGCTGCCGCATCGCGCGATCCGCGAGCAGATCGCGAGCGCATTCGACCTGCTCGTCCAGATCTCCCGGCTCGTCGACGGCTCCCGCCGCGTCACCCACGTGACCGAGGTCCTCTCGATGGAGTCGGACGTCGTCGCGCTCCAGGACCTGTTCGTCGCGAAGCAGCCGGACGAGGAGACCGCCGCCGCCCAGCGGGGCTCCCGGCTCCTGCTCCCGCTCGCGTGCACGGGCCTGAAGCCGCACTTCCTCGAGAAGATGGCCGGCAACGGGGTCGTCCTCCCGCCGACGTTCTTCCGCGCCGAGCGGCCGAGCTTCAGCGCGGGCTCGTACGGGAGTCAGGCGTGAGGCGCCAACTCGCCGCACTTGCCGCGCTCGCCGTCCTCGTCCCGGGGACGGCCGCCGCCGCGGAGACGCGCTTCGGCGGCGTCGACACGAGCGCCTATCCGACCGTCCGCGTGCTGGTCGTCACGCCGACGCCGACCGAGCAGGCTCCTGTGTTGCGCGAGGACGGCCGTGCCGTCTACGGGCTCGAGGCGACCAACCTCGGCCGCGCGAAGAGCGTCGTCCTCGCCGTCGATCGCTCGCAGTCGATGCGGGGCCAGGCCCTCGCCGACGCGAAGGTGGCCGCGCGCCGCTTCGTCGCGCTCAAGCCGGAGGACGACCGCGTCGCCGTCGTTTCTGTCGGCAAGCGTGCCGTCCAGCTGACGGGTTTCTCGCCCTCGAAGCTCGAGGTTGACGAGACCCTGAGGACGATCGCGGTCGACCGCTACCAGGGCACGGCGCTCTACGACGCCGTCGTCCAGGCGGCGAACGCGCTCGGCCGAGAGACCCGAGCCGGCCGGGTTCTGATCCTGCTCACCGACGGACAGGAGGTTTCGAGCGAGGCCTCGCTCGATTCCGCGATCGCCGCCGCCCGCAAGGCGGGCGTCACGGTCTACCCGATTGCGATCGAGAGCCCGAGCTTCTCGCCCGCGCCGCTCGAGCGGATCGCGAAGGCGACCGGCGGCCGTTACTCCGGGGCCAGGGATTCGAGCGCCCTGACGGCCGTCTACACGTCGATCGCGGCAGAGCTCCGCCGGACCTGGCAGCTCACCTACGCGACCTCGGCGCGGCCGGGCGAGAACGTCCGCCTGTCGACGGCCGGCGCGGCCACCGAGACCACGTTGCCCGGGCTCGCAGCCGACGTCGGCCCGACGGACTCGTCGCTCCCGGCGCAGCTCTTCGACGTCGGCCCCGTCCTCACGGCGCTCCTGGCTGCGCTCTGCATCTTCCTCGCGACGCTGTTCGCACTCCGCGCGCCGCCCGGCTCGCGCCTCCGTCGCCGGCTCGCACCGCACATCGGCCGTGAGCGCAAGCGCGTCCGGGGCCCGGTGCAGGAGCGCTTCGTGACCGCGTCGACGATCATGCGCGCGACCGAGCGCGCCTTCGGTCACCTCAAGCTCTGGCACTCGCTCCACCGGCTGCTCGAGCGGGCGGACGTGCCGCTGCGCACCGTCGAGCTCGCGTACATCTCGGTCGGCGCCGGGCTCGTTCCCGGAATGCTCTGCGCCGTCGCCGGCACCTCGTCCCTCGTCACGCTGGCCGTGATGGCGATCGGCGGCGCTCTCCCGATCGGCTTCGTCTGGTTCAAGGCGAAGCGCCGGTTGGCCGCGCTCGAGGATCAGCTGCCCGACCTGCTCACCACGCTCGCCGCCTCGCTGAAGGCGGGACACAGCTTCCGGCAGGGAATCCAGGCGGTCGTCGACGAGGGGGCCGAGCCTGCCAGCAAGGAGTTCAAGCGCGTGCTCACCGAGACGAGCCTCGGCCGGCCGATGGACGACGCCCTGGCCGAGATGGCCGAGCGCGTCGGCTCCGAGAACCTCTCCTTCGTCGTCACCGCGGTCACGATTCAGCGGCAGGTCGGCGGCAGCCTCGCCGGGATCTTCGACATGGTCGCCGAGGCCGTCCGTAACCGGCAGCAGTTCGCCCGGAAGATCAGGTCGCTGACCGCGATGGGGAAGATGTCCGCCTACGTCCTGCTCGGCCTCCCGTTCTTCATCGCCGGCGCGCTGACGCTGATGAACCCGGAGTACATGGACCCGCTCTACAACACGTCGTCGGGCCACATGCTGATCTTCATCGGGCTCACGATGATGTTCTTCGGCACCCTCGTCCTCAAGAAAATCGTCTCCTTCAGGGGTTGATCCAGATGCTGCTTGCGCTCGCCGCCGCTCTTCTCGCCACCGCCGTCTACCTGGCCGGCGAAGTCGTCACCTATCCCGCCCGGGAGCGCCAGCAATCGCTGCGGCGCGCCTCCACCTATGGCCGTCTCCGCTTTGCCGGCGCCGGGCCCGAGCGCCTTCGCTTCCGGGAGCGCGTGATCGGGCCGATGTCCGACCGGCTCGCCCGGCTCGCACTGCGGGTCGACCCCCGGGTCACGGTCGAGAGCATCGGACTCCGCTTGCTGGCGGCCGGGATGGGGCGGTCGCTGACCCCGACCTCGTTCCTCGCCGCGAAGGCCGCTGGTGCCGGCGTGGGAGCCTGTTTCGGCTTCCTCGTCGGGGCGAGCTCCTGGGGGATCCTCGGAGCGTTCGGGCTCGCTGTCGTCTTCGCGCTCGGCGGCTTCACCCTCCCGGGCGTCTGGGTCTCGGGGAAGGCCCGCCGCCGCCGCGAGGAGATCCGCTCGCAGCTCCCGGACGCGCTCGACCTGCTCGCGGTCAGCGTCGAGGCCGGGCTTGGCTTCGACGGAGCGGTCGCGAAGCTGACCGAGCACATGGAGGGCTCGCTGACCGAGGAGTTCTCGCTCACCCTCGGCGAGATGCGGATCGGGGAATCGCGCCAGGACGCGCTCAAGAAGATGGCCGTGCGAGTCGCGACCCCGGAGGTCGCCTCTTTCACCCGGGCGATCATCCAGGCCGACCAGCTCGGGATCTCGCTCGGCCGGATCCTCCGGCTCCAGGCCACGGACTCGCGGCTGAAGCGCCAGGCGGCGGCCGAAGAGAAGGCGATGAAGGCTCCGATCAAGATGCTTTTCCCGACGGTCGCCTTCATCTTCCCCGCGATGTTCCTCGTCATCCTCGGGCCGGCCTTCATCAATCTCTCGAAACTCTTCTGATGGCGGCGACCGAGCACGAGACCCAGCACGAGACGGAGCAGGGATTCGGCACCGGTCTCCGCGCCCAGCTCGAGAAGCGGCGTGAGGGCGAGCCTGCCGACGAACCCACGGCGGCGGCTGTCCCCGCCCTCGAGCACGCCGCAGCCGTCGAGCCGGAGCTCGCCGCGGTCGCCTCGGACGATTTCGAGCTGGACTCGCTCCGGTCGGAGCTGACCGCAGCACTCGGCCGGGAGAACGACCTCCGTCACGAGCTGGCCGAGCTCCAGGGCACCGTCGAGCGCGAGCTCGCCGGGGCGAAGAGCATCGGCCAGCGTTCGAGCGAGCTCGACGCCCGCGCTTCCCAGGTGGCGGCGCGCGAGGGGACGCTCGAGGAGCGCGAGCAGGAGCTCGCCCAGCGTGCGGAAGCAGCCGCCGCCGAACAGCAGCGGCTCGCCGACCTGAAGGTCGAGCTGGCCGCCGTCGAGAACCGCACCGCCGAGCGCGAGCGCCAGATGTCCGCCAAGTTCCGGGAGCTGCAGACCGCCGATCGCGAGCGGACGGAGACCTCCGGCGCGCTCGCCAAGCAGGAGGCCGTGCTCGCCCAGCGCGAGCGCTCCCTCGACCGCGCGCGCGCGGAGCTCGAGGCCGCCCAGCACGAGACCGCCGCCCGCGCCGAAGCCCGCGAGTCCGTGTTGACGGCGCGGGAAGGCGTGCTCCGCGAGCAGGAGGGTGAGGTCGCGGAGCGCGACCGGGTCCTCGCCGAGCGCGAGCGGGAGGTCGTGAAGGCGCGCGCGACCGTGACCGCGCGCGAGGAGCAGTTCGAGAACCGCGAGGCCGAGCTCCGCGCGAAGGCCGACCGCCTCACCGCCGACCTGGAGCGCCATGCCCAGGAGCGCGCGAGTAGCGGCGAGATCGAGGGGGCGGTCAGCGTCCGCTCGACCGAGATCGCCGCCAAGGAGAGCGAGCTCGCCGCCCGCGAGGCCGAGCTGAACCGGCGCGAATCGCAGCTCCGGCGCGAGGAGGCGGACGAGATGACGGCCGCGCACCTCGAGGAGGAAGCGCGTCGGGTCGACGATCTCCGGCGCGAGCTCGCCGCCCGCGAGGCCGAGGTCACTTCGGGCGAGACGCTGCTCGAGTCGCATCGCGCCCGGGTCGAGCGGCGGGAGAAGCGGCTCGGCTCCACCGAGGAGGCGCTCTCCGACCGGATGCGCGAGATCGACGAGCGGGAGGCCGAGATCGAGACGCGGATGGCGCGGCTCGAAGCCGATTTCGAGCTCCGCGACGTCAAGCTCGAGCAGCGTGAGCGCACCGTCGGCGAGCTCGAGCTCCGGCTCGGGAAGAAGGAGTCCGACCTCGCGCAGTACGTCGGGCAGCTCCAGGACGAGATGGACCGACGCGAGTCGGACTGGTGGGAGAAGCAGCTCGGAAAGCCGGTCGGGACGCCGGGGTAGGCGATTCGCGGAAACGCGAGTACAGTCCCCATTCGTTTTGCACTCGAGGGAATGGAGGGGATTTGACTCGTTTTCGCTTGGCGCTGCTGTCGGCAGCGCTCCTCGCGGTCGCGGTGTTCGCCGTGGCCGCCGGCGCAGGGAAGCCCGGCAACGGTGCCTCGACGGGGCAGGGGCGGGTCTTCTTCCCCAACCCGGTTGCGTCGTTGCAGAACCAGGGCCTGACCGACCAGGACGACGCCGACTACGCGGCGCTTCAGCCGGCGTACCGGAACGTGACGCTGACGAACCTGGACGGGACCGGCACGCTCACGGGCGACTGGGCGAACATCCGTGGCGAGACGGGCGACAACGCCTACTCGTCCACGAACACGTTCTCCTACGGCCGGAGCGACGACCGCTTCGAGCAGGTGATGGCCTACTACTGGGTGACGGAGACGCAGAAGTACATCCAGTCGCTGGGCTTCGGCACCGGGCGCTACCGCGCCGTGAACAAGGAGTCCCAGGACCTCCGGATCAACCAGTGGGGCCAGGACAATTCCTACTCCTGGGACAAGCACGACGTGATCCGGCTCGGTAAGGGCGGCGTCGACGACGCCGAGGACGCCGAGGTGATCGTGCACGAGTACGGCCACGCCGTCCACGACGCGCAGGGGGTCGACCTCCAAGGCGTCGAGGCAGGCGGGATCGGCGAGGGCTTCGGCGACTACCTCGCGGTCACGGTCACGAACCACATCGCCCCGACCCCGGACGCCCCGTGCGTTGCCGACTGGGACGCGGTCTCGTACACGTCGACCGTGCCGCACTGCCTGCGGCGGATCGACACTGCAGCGCACTACCCGGAGAGCCTCTCCGCGACGAGCGTGCACCGGAACGGGTTGATCTGGTCCGCTTCGCTCTGGGAGATCCAGAAGGCGGTCGGCCGGGTCAAGGCCGACACGACGATCCTCGAGGCGCACTTCTCGATGGGCGTTGTCACGAACATGCCGTCTGCGGCCGGCGTGATCGTCGATACCGCGAAGCGGCTGTACGGCGATGCCGTCGCAGCCCAGGTTCGCTCGGCCTTCCAGGCCCGCGGGGTTCTGTAGGCGGCCGACGATCGAAGCCCGGGAGCGGAGCGACCCTTTAGGGGTCTTGGCGCGAACGGGGATCCCCGTTCTGCTTGCGGCGTGAAAAATCAGCGAGAGGGGGCCTGCGCGAGCAGGCCCCCTCTCTACCGGACGCGCCTTTTCTGGGCCAGACGGCTCTTCCGACAGACGGATGAAACGTCTGGAGGGGGAGAGGAGTCGCGCCCGGTCGCATATCCATGCCACATCCGGCGGTCGGATACCAGAGCGCTACACTCTAAAACGTGAGTGAAACAGGGACGATGCGGGTGAAAAGCGGTTTGGCCGAGATGTTGAAGGGCGGCGTGATCATGGACGTGGTCAACGCCGAGCAGGCGAAGATCGCCGAGGACGCCGGCGCGGTCGCCGTGATGGCGCTCGAGCGCGTCCCCGCCGACATCCGGCGCGACGGCGGCGTCTCGCGCATGTCCGACCCGGAGATGATCCAGGCGATCCAGGAGATTGTCTCGATCCCGGTGATGGCGAAGTGCCGGATCGGCCATTTCGCGGAGGCGCAGATCTTGCAGGCGCTCGAGATCGACTACATCGACGAGTCCGAGGTGCTGACCCCGGCCGATATCGCCCATCACGTGGACAAGTGGGCCTTCACGGCTCCGTTCGTCTGCGGCGCGACGAACCTCGGCGAGGCACTCCGGCGGATCGGCGAGGGCGCGGCGATGATCCGGACGAAGGGCGAGGCCGGCACCGGCGACGTCGTCAACGCGGTCACCCACATGCGTGCCGTCTTCGGCGGGATCCGCAGGCTCGGCGTGCTTCGGCCCGAGGAGCTGTACGCCGAGGCGAAGGAACTGCGCGCCCCGTACGAGCTCGTCCGCTGGGTGGCCGAGAACGGCCGCCTGCCGGTCGTCACCTTCACCGCCGGCGGGATCGCGACCCCGGCCGATGCCTCCCTCTGCATGCAGCTCGGCGCCGACGGCGTCTTCGTCGGCTCGGGGATCTTCAAGTCCGGCGATCCCGCGCTCCGCGCGAAGGCGATCGTCGAGGCGACCACGCACTACGCGGACGCGGAGATCCTCGCGCGCGTCTCCGCCGGTCTCGGCGAGCCGATGGTGGGCATCTCCACCTCGACGCTCGAGCCCAGCGAGCTGCTCGAGACCCGCGGCTGGTAAACGCACGAGCGGCGGCCGGGGCGGGCCGGCGAGCGGCCGGCGAAACCTGCTTAGTGTTCATGCAACACCGGCATCTCGCGTCCGGCGCGGGCGATCGCTTCTGGGCGTCTTGCAGCGCCTCTCCTCGAGCTCGGCGGCCGCCGCGAGGCGAGGAAGGCTTGTGTTGATTCGACACAAGCTCTGGTAGGCTCGCGGTGCGTCTCGAGGACGCACCCGGTCCGCGGGCAGGGCAGAGCCCACCTCGTAGCTTCGCCGCTAGTCCGTTCGATCTCTTTCCCGCCCGAGCACGCGGACACCGGGCCGAAGGGAGGAGGTCGTTTTGAATCTCGAGCAGCTACGGAAGCAGGCCAAGGAACTCGTCCGTGCGGCGAGGGCCGGAGACGAGGCCGCGCTCGCGCGACTCGGGACGCTGGAGCCGATCCTCGCGAGCGCCCAGCTCGTGCTCGCGCGCGAGCAGGGCCACGCGAGCTGGCCCGCGCTCGTGCACGCGCTGGAGGCGAGCGTCGAGAGCTTCGTGCGGGCGGCGACGCAGGGCCGGCGTGCTCGCGCGGAGTCGCTCCTGGCGGCCCGGCCCGAACTCGAGCGGGACACGTGGGCGCGGCTCGTCCTCGGGCGGGGATGGGAGGGCGATCCGAGCGAGCCCGGCGGCCCGCTCGGCTGGGCGCCGCTCCTCTACGTCGCGCACTCATGCTTCGCCTCCGCGGCGCTGGCGAGGCAACTGCTCAAGGGCGGAGCGAACCCGGATGCCTCGTTCGTGAACGAGTACGGGCGGATGTCCGCGCTCTACGGGGCAGCCGGCGTCGCGCACGACCCGGACTTGACGCGACTCCTCCTGGAGGCCGGGGCCCGGCCCGACGACGGCGAGTCGCTCTACCACGCGACCGAGGCGGAGAGTTCCGAATGCCTGCGGCTCCTCCTCGAGCACGGGGCCGAAACCCGTGACACGAACGCCCTCGCGCACGCCCTCGACGAGGACCGGATCGAGCACGTGCGCCTACTCCTCGAGGCCGGGGCGGACCCGAACGAGGGCGCGAGCGTCGCCCACGCGGTCCGCAGGGGCCGCGGCCCCGAGTTCGTCCGCCTCCTGGCCGCGCACGGCGCCGAGCTCGACCGGCCCGGCGGCGAGACCTGGCGCGGCCCCGTGCCGCTCCGCACCCCGTATCAGCACGCGGTCCTGCGCGGCCGCTCCGACGTGGCCGCGACGCTCGCCGAGCTCGGCGTCTCGACCGCGGTGGCGGCCGAGGACCGCGCCGTGGCGGCGGTCGCGCGCCGCGAGCTGCCGGAGGTAGCGCTCGCGCCGCTCCTCGACCCGGACGCCCAGGAAGTCCTGATCCTGACCGCGCTTGGCGCCGCCGACCTTGTCGTCGAGGTCGCCGGGGCGGACTTCCGCGGCGTCGTCGGCGGAAGCCCTGAGGGGACCCTGCTCCACCATGCGGCGTGGGTGGGCGGCCCGGAGGTGGTCACGACGCTGCTCGCCGCCGGGGCGGATCCTGAGGCCGTCTCCGACGCACCCTTCTCGACGCCGCTCGCCTGGGCCGCACACGGCTCCCAGTACCACCGCTTGCCGGAACAGGACTACGTCGCCGTGGCCGAGCGCCTCGTGGCCGCGGGAGGCGAGCTCCAGGCACGCTTCCTCGAAGTCGCCGAGGGGGAGCTCGTGCCCTGGCTCGAGGAGCGGCTAGGGCCAACCATCGGCTGAGCCCGCGGCGGCCGAGCCCGCGGCGCAGGCGGCTTCGAGCGCAGCGGTCGGCGACGAACCGCCCGCGAGCGCGACGAGCAGAGCTGCCGCGAACGCGTCCCCGGAGCCGCCGTGAGGGAGCCCCGGGATCGGCGGCGAAGGCCGGTGGACGAGCTTCGAGCCCGAGGCGAGGAACGCTCCCTGCGCGCCGACGGTCACGCACGCGAGCTCGTGCCCGCCGGCAAGCGCACGGGCCGCGTCCTCGGGCTCGGCTCCGGTCAGCGCCTTCGCCTCGGCGGCGTTCGCGACGAGGACTCGCGCTCCCGAGAAGGTGTCGGTTCCGCCGCGGCGTGCGAGGTCTGGCCGGCCCGCGGTCGCCGCGGTCCAGCCTGCCGCACCGGCGAGCGCGGCGCGCGAGGCTTCCGCCGAGTCCTCGTGCAGGAGCGCGAAGCCCGAGACGAGGACCGCGTCGGCGTCGAGCCCGTCCAGGTCGGCGGGGACGAGGCGACGGTTCGCGCCCCGGTCGACGAGCAGGTCGCCGTCGACAAGCGCGACCGCGCCGGTCCGCTCCTCGGCGTCGACCGTGAGCGCAGCAGCCACGCCTCGAGCCTCGAGCGCCGCCCGGATCGCCAGGCCGGCGGCGTCTGCGCCGACTCTGCCGACACAGGTCGTCTCGGCTCCGGCCGCGGCCGCCCAGACCGCTGCGTTCGCCGCCGTCCCGCCGACCGCGCTGTGGATCGCGGCGTCGTGGGGCTCCTCGCCGCTCGTCAACCCGAGGTCGAGCATCAGCTCGCCGACCGCCGTGAACGAGAGCGCCACCCGCCGGAGGATAGAGCTGCGAGTTGCGATACTTGAGCGGTGGCCCAGCTGCTCGAGAGATTCGACGTCGACGACGTCCGCGCGTGCTCCGAGGAGTTGCGGGCCCTTCCCGTGGGCGACACCCTCGCCGACGACGCCCAGCTCGTCGTCGAGCACCTCTACCGCTCGCTCGTCGACGACGAGGGCGGTCCCGCCTGCGCGCTCGTCCGGATCTACAAGTCCGAGCGCTTCGCGGCGCTCGAGCCCGACGTGCAGGGCTTCGTGCGGGAGGCGCTCGGCGAGGAGCCCGGAGCCGACGTCCGCTGCCTGGCGCTCCTCGGCACCGCCGGCGACGAGCCCGCGTGGAACGACCGTGCGCTCTCGTCCGGCCATCGCGCGATCCCGCTCCCGAGCGAGCAGTTCGTCGAGCGGCTGCCGATGGTCACCCGGCTGATCACGCAGCTCGGCCTCGACCTCGGCGTCGTCGTCTCTCCGCCCGAGGGGGCCGCGATCGTCAAGCTCTCGCAGCGCTCGAACGACGTCTTCCACGTCGAGGAGGCGGTGGGCAGCCCGCACCTCCCGGCGCAGGACGAGTTCGTCGTGCCGCACCGGATCGCGTCGGCCGTCGGCTTCGGGGGGATCCTGCTCACCGGGGACTTTTTCGCGATTCTTCTCTTCTCCCATGTCCCGATCGCCGACACGGTCGCGCGCACGCTGAAGATCCTGGCGCAGCCGGTGCGCGTCCGCTTCCTCGCTTTCACGCAGTTCGCCTCGCGGAGCTGAGCCGCTTCTACACTGTCTCCATGAGAGTCGGGTCGACGAGGATCGGCGTTCTCGCCCTCCAGGGGAACTTCCGCGAGCACGTCGCGGTGCTGCGCGAGCTCGGCGCCGACGTCGTCGAGGTGCGCCTGCCGGAGCAGCTCGCCGACCTCGACGGCCTGGTGATCCCCGGCGGCGAGTCGACCGCGATCACGCGCCTGATGCGCCTCTACGGGCTCGAGGAGCCGCTGCGCCGCTTCGAGGCGCCGATCTTCGGCACGTGTGCGGGAATGATCCTCCTCGACCGGGCGCATCTCGGCCTCGCCGATCTCGAGGTCGACCGGAACGCCTACGGCCGCCAGGTCGCGAGCTTCGAGGCCGATCTCGCGCTCGAGGGCGACGAGGAGCCGCTCCGCGGCGTCTTCATCCGAGCGCCGCGCGTCGGCGAGTGGGGGCCTGGGGTGGAGGTGCTCGCCCGGCACGAGGGTGAGCCGGTGCTGCTGCGCGACGGCAGGATCCTCGTCGCTTCGTTCCACCCCGAGCTCACGGGCGACACGCGCGTCCACGCACGATTTCTGGAAATGGTCCGCGAAGCGCATCATGTTCCCGAGGAGAGCGCAGGCCCGCGGCGCGAGCGCGGCGGAGCCCGGCTCCGCCCGTCGGGAGCCGCGCGGTCGAGCTCATGAGGCGAGAGGAGACGAGTGTCCGGGCATAGCAAGTGGTCGACCATCAAGCACAAGAAGGGCGCGGCAGACGCGAAGCGCGGTCAGCTCTTCACCAAGCTCTCGAAGGCGATCATCGTCGCCGCAAAGGACGGGGGACCGGACCCGGAGAACAATCTCTCCCTCCAGAACGCGGTCGAGAAGGCCCGCTCGTATTCGATGCCGAAGGACAACATCGAGCGCGCGATCGCCCGCGGCGCGGGCACGGACGCCGACGGCGCCTCCTACGAGACCGTGATCTACGAGGGCTACGGGCCCGAAGGCGTCGCGGTTCTCGTCGAGGCCCTGACTGACAACCGCAACCGGACCGCCTCTGACGTGCGCCACACCTTCGCCAAGAACGGCGGCAATCTCGGGACGACCGGGTCGGTCGCGTGGCTCTTCGAGCGGCGCGGGATCGTGATCGTCGAGGGCGACTCGGTCGACGAGGACGAGCTCTTCCTCGCGGCCGCCGAGGGTGGGGCGGACGACCTCGAGCGCGACGGCTCGGTCTTCCAGATCTCCGCGGCGCCCGAGGCGCTCTCGAGCGTTCGCCAGGCGGTGCAGGACGCGGGCTTCGAGATCCAGGCCGCGGAGCTGACGATGATCCCGAAGACGACGGTCGAGGTCGCCGAGGAGGCAGCCGCGAAGAAGCTCCTTCGGCTGATCGAGGCGCTCGAGGAGAACGACGACATCCAGGAGGTCTCCGCGAACTTCGACATCCCGGAGCAGATCCGCGAGGCCGTGGCTTCCTAGCGGCGACGCCCGCGACGCAGGAACATCCGACGCCCTGCCTAACCTCTCCTCGTGAAGGTTCTCGGCATCGACCCAGGGACTGCTGCATGCGGGTACGGGATCGTCCACGAAAGCGGCGGCCGGATCAGGCAAATCGATCACGGGTGGTGGCAAACCCCCGCCAGGGAGCGCCCGGAGCTCCGCCTCAAGACGATTTTCGAGGGAGTGCAGGCGCTCATTGCGGAGCACGAGCCGGACGGCGTCGCGCTGGAAGAGTCCTTCGTGGGAGCAGACGCCCGCACCGCGCTCTCCGTCGGGCAGGCACGAGGCGCCGTGCTGGTGGCGGCCGCGTGCGCCGGCGTTGAGTGCGCCGAATACGCGCCCGCGCGCGTGAAGCAGGCGGTCTGCGGCTACGGCCGCGCCGAGAAGGCCCAGGTGCAGCGGATGGTGCGCGCGATCCTGGCGATGGACTCGATCCCGACTCCGAATCACGCGGCCGACGCGCTCGCCGTCGCGATCTGCCACGCGCTCGCGCCGCCGCTCCTCCGGATCTCCGCGTGAGGGACGCGTGATCTCGCGCCTCAGAGGCCAGCCCGTCGCCCGGGTCCCGGAGGGGCTCGTGCTGGACGTGCACGGCGTCGGCTACCTCGTCGCGGCCTCGGCCGCGGCGCTGCGCAAGGCGGACGGAGCCGGGGCAGACGGGGTGGGGGAGGTCGTCGTCGAGACCTACCTGCACGTGCGGGAGGACGCGCTCCAGCTGTACGGCTTCGCCGACACGAGCGAGCGCGAGCTCTTCACCCAGCTTTTGACCGTGAACGGGATCGGCCCCAAGGTGGCGCTGGCGATCGTCTCCGGCTCGCCCGTGGCGGAGCTCCGGCGCGCGATCGCGCTCGAGGACATCGACCGCTTCCAGGCGATCCCCGGGATCGGGAAGAAGACGGCGGAGCGGATCGTCCTCGAGCTGAAGGGCAAGCTCGGCGCCGAGGAGGTCACGCCGATCACCGCTGCAGGCGGAACGGCCGCGCACCTGACCGCGCGGGAAGCGCTCGTCGAGCTCGGCTATTCGCTCCTCGAGGCCGAGCAGGCGCTCTCCGGAGTCGATCCGGAGCTGACGCCCGAGGAGCGGGTGCGGCTCGCCCTCCGGCAGGCGGCATGAACGCCGTCACCGCCGCGGAGATCTTCCCCGACGAGGAGGAGCTCGAGCGCTCGCTCCGTCCGCGTCGGCTCGACGACTTCGTCGGGCAGGAGAGCGTCAAGGAGCAGCTCTCGATCGCGCTCGCAGCGGCGAAGGCGCGCGGCGAGGCGCTCGACCATGTCCTCCTCGTCGGCCCTCCGGGGCTCGGCAAGACGACGCTCGCGCAGATCATCCGCGAGGAGCTCGGCGTGGGGATCCGCACGGTCGCCGGCCCAGCGCTCGAGCGCAAGGGCGACATGGCTGCGATCCTGACCGGGCTGGAGGACCGGGACGTCCTCTTCGTGGACGAGATCCACCGGATCAACCGGGCGATCGAGGAGATCCTCTACCCGGCGCTCGAGGATTTCCGGCTCGACATCATCGTCGGCCAGGGGCCGGCTGCGCGAACGTTGACGCTCGACCTGCCTCCCTTCACGCTCGTCGGCGCGACGACGCGCACGGGCCTCCTGACCACGCCGCTCCGCGACCGCTTCGGGATGACCTTCCGGCTCGGCTACTACGATGCCGAGCAGCTCGGCTCGATCGTTCGCCGCTCCGCCGGGATCTTCGGAATCGCGATCGAGGACGACGCGGCCCGCGAGATCGCCCGCCGCTCCCGCGGCACCCCGCGCATCGCGAACCGGATCCTCCGCCGCGTCCGCGACGTCGCCGAGGTCCGCCACCAGGGCGCGATCACGAACGAGATCGCGCGGGAGGCACTCGAGCTGATGGAGGTCGACGACGAGGGGCTCGAGCGCACAGACCGCGAGCTCCTGCACGCGATCGCGCACAAGTTCGACGGCGGGCCGGTCGGACTCTCGACGCTCGCGGTCACGCTGGGCGAGGAGACCGACACGATCGAGGACGTCTACGAGCCCTACCTGCTTCAGCTCGGCTTCATCCAGCGCACGCCCCGCGGCCGGATCATCACGAAGCTCGGCCGCGCCCACGTCGGTGCGCCTGCGGCTCCCGAGCCGCGCCTGTTCGATTGATCCGGCTTGTCGTCGCGGCTGCCGTGATCCTCGCTGCGGGCTGCGGCGGCGAGCCGTCCTATGACCTGAAAGCGACGCGGGCGTGCCTCGAGGAGGCGACGGTGGGCGTGGGTCAGAAGCGCCCTCCGGCCGGGCAGTTTCCCGGCACCGTTGACGGAATCGCCTTTAACCTGATCCTCCAGAGCCGAGCCACGCCGCCGACGAGTCGATTCATCCTGTTCGCCGACGATGGCAAAGGGGCGAAGCGAGCCGAAGAATGGGCTCGAGCTGAAATTGGGCGCCTGTCCGGTCCAGACTTGGACGTGCCGCTCAATCTGCTGAAACGCAAGCGGAACGTGCTGATCTCATTCATCGCTCCGGGCGGGCTCCCTTCGGCTCAGCGCGACCTCGTGGAAGGCTGCCTGACGACTTGACCGCTGGCGTACGCTCGAACGCGTGAGCCACCCCGACCTTCCCGCCGAGCAGGCCTACGTCGACCGCGCGTACGCAGCGCTGGACGGGATGCGCGATCTCGTCTCCCGCGCGGCGACCGCGACCGACCAGGAGGTCGCCGCGCTCGCGCTCGAGGCGTGGAGCGCGAAGCGGCTCGTCACCTACGAGGACGCCGAGCGGGGGCTTCTCTTCGGCCGGCTCGAGTTCGACGACGTGGAGCGGCCGCTCTACGTCGGCCGCCGCTGGGTCGAGGACGACGAGCGCCGCCAGCTCGTCGTCAACTGGCAGGCGCCTGCCGCGCGGCCCTTCTACACGGCGACGCCGGTGGATCCGCAGCGCGTCACCCTGCGCCGGCGATTCCGCACCGACGGCCGCCGCCTGCTCGGAATCGCCGACGAATCGCTCGACGGCTCCGCGATCGGCGACTTCCTGCTCGAGGAGCTCGACCGCAGCCGCGAGAGCCGGATGCGCGACATCGTCGCGACGATCCAGGCCGACCAGTACCGCCTGATCACGCACGCCCCCGACCGGCCACTCGTGATCCAGGGCGGCCCGGGGACGGGGAAGACCGCCGTCGGGCTCCACCGCGCCTCCTGGCTCCTCTACACCTTCCGGGAGCGGCTCTCGCGCTCGCGCATCCTCGTCGTCGGGCCGAACAGGCTCTTCATGGAGTACGTCTCACACGTGCTCCCGGCGCTCGGTGAGCACGCCGTCGAGCAACGCGCGGTCTCCGAGCTCGTCGACGGGATCGAGCCGACGCTCGCGGATCCGCTCCCCGTGGAGCGACTCAAGGCCGATACGCGGCTCGCCGAGGTGCTCGCGCGCGCGGTCGAGCTGCGGCTCGAGAGCGACCCCGAGGAGCTCTACCTCAGGCTGGAGGGAGAGGCGATCCGCGTCCGACCACGCGAGATCCGCGAGCTCCTCGAAGACGTGCGGGAGCGCGAGGGAACCCACGCGCTCGCCCGGGAGCGCTTCCGGATGGCGCTCGTCCGCCGCTTCTACGCCGCCTACGGGGAGACCCTGGGCGGCGGGGCCGTCCGGGACGGTGAGGAGATCGAGAAGGCCCTGAAGGCGGGCGGATACCTGGCCCGGATTCTCGACGCGGCCTGGCCCGCACTGCTCCCCGAGAAGCTCCTGCGGGCGCTCTTCACCCAGCCGAGCCTCCTCGCAGCAGCATCGGAGGGGATCCTCGAAGTCGATGAGCAAGCGCTCCTGCGCAGGCGGGCGACCGGCTGGAGCACTGCCGACGTACCGCTCCTCGACGAGCTGAACTCACTCGTGGGAACGCCGCCGCGCAGCTACGGGCACGTCATCGTCGACGAGGCGCAGGATCTCTCCCCGATGCAGCTGCGGATGATCTCGCGGCGTGCCCGGGAGGGCGGTCTGACGCTCCTCGGCGACGTCGCCCAGGCGACCGGCGCCGTCGTCTACCGGAGCTGGGACGAGGTGCTCCCGCACCTCCCGCACGCCGGCGAGGCCGAGGTGGAGGAGCTCCTGCACGCCTACCGCGTCCCGAGCGAGATCATGGAGGTCGCGCTGCCGCTTCTCGCGACGATCGCCCCGGACGTCGCCGCGCCAATCGCGTACCGCACGGGCGCGGCCGCACCGCTCATCCGGCAGGTCGAGGCGTCGGAACTCCTTCGCGAGGCCTACCGGGAGGCGGCCCGGCTGGCCCGAGAGGATGGCCTCGTGGCGTTGATCGTCCCGGACGAGCTGATCGAGCCCGCGCTCGCCGAAGGAGGTCTGGAGGAGGTGCCGCTCCTGACCGCCCGTGGAGCGAAGGGACTCGAGTTCGACCACGTGATCGTGCTCGAGCCCGCGCTCCTTGCCGAGCGCGAGCAAGGCCTTCGAGAGCTCTACGTCGCGCTGACGCGGCCGACGAAGACGCTGGTGATCCTCCACTCACGGCCGCTGCCCGTCGAGCTCGCTGCGTAAAGTCCCGGTGTGCCCGAGCTCTGGACACCCGGGATGGCCGGCCCGCTCGAGGAGCTCGTCGGCCGGATCCACCGGCGGATCGAGGCCTTCGCGGCCGAGCACGGGGTCGAGGCCATGGTCGAGGTCGAGCTCGCCGACGGCGCCCTCTACCGGCTGACGTCGATCTCCGCGGAGCCCGGCTTCGGGTTCGTCACCCTGCGGCCGCACACCGAGGACGAGCCGCAGGAGCTGATCGTCCCGCTCGGCGCGATTCGTCAGCTCACGCTGAGTCCGGCAGAGCCCGAGAGCCCGATCGGATTCTCGATCCCAGCCGCATGAGCAAGGGCGCGACAGCAAGCGCGACGATGTCGAACCAGACGTAACCCGCAGCGACCCCGCTCGGCGGGTTCCCGTTCGGGATCCCCGTCCCCGGGATCTCGACGGCCCAGCGCCACGTCCCGATCGCCGTTCCGTAGAGCTCGAGCCAGGCGACGACGAGGAACACGCCCGCATAGGTCGCGGCCGCCCGGCCGCGGACGAAGTAGAGCGCGAGGAGGGTTGCTCCGATCGCGCCGCCGACGTCGGAGCGGGGCAACACGGTCACACCGGCGATCCCCCAGGCGACCACGAGCACGAGCGCGAGCCGGACGAGGAGCGTGCGGTGGGCCGCCGCGGCGACTGCGATCGCCGCGCCGGCGAGGTACACGAGCCCGTGCGCCGGCGGGACGAAGCTCGGCAGGTTCTCGAGCCGGTAGGTGTAGACGCCCCAGATCAGGGAGCCGAGGATCTCGCCGCAGGTCGCGACGACGACGACGACGAGCGTCTGGACGCGGAGTGCGGGGGAGACGGCGCGGCACGCAAGCAGGAGCGCTGCCCAGGTGCAGCCACCGAGGACGAGCTGGAGCCCGGCGCCCACCTGCGTGTCGACCGCCAGCAGCGCCGCGATGTAGGCGACGATTGCGAGCGCTCTGATCATCGGCGGAACTGGAGCTCGTGCCACGACGGAACCGGCGCCAGCTCGAGGAGCGCGCGCCCACCCCGGGGCTCGGCGTAGCCGAAGTCGCCGCTCTCCTCGTCCCAGGCGACTTCGAGCAGGCCCTCCTTGACTCGGTGGTCGAGCCAGGCGCCGCGGAAGACGAGCTTGCGCAGCCAGTAGACGAGCGACTCGCCCTCGAGCAGGCCCACGCGCTCCCAGTGGCGGACGAGATAGCGCCCGAGCTGGCTGCGGGCGTCGGCGATCCGGCCGTCGGCGGCGAGCTCGACGAGATCCGAGGTCTCGTCGTCGTCCAGGTCGTTCCCCGCGATCAGCCCGAGCCGAACCGCGGCGGCGGTGATCCGCTCCTCGAAGTCGTTCGCGTTGAAGCCGAAGCGATAGCCAAGGAACTCGACCACGTAGTCCTCGCCGGAGCCGTAGTTCACCTCGCCCATGTGGCTCGAAGGGTACCCTCAGGGCCGTGGAGCGGCGCCTCGTGATCCCGATGATCTTCGTCGTCCTGGCGGTCTGGCTGCTCGGGACATGGGTCACGAAGTATTCGCTCGAGGAGATGGCCGTGTACACCCCGATCGCAGTCGCTGCGTTGGGCGCGTTCATCGGAATCATCCTTCTCTGGGTGAAGATCGTTCGAGATTCGTTGCGCGGCCGGCACACTTCCGACACGTAATTCCCCCGCAAATCCCGGGCCGTATTCCCCCGCAAATCCCGGGCCGTCGTCCGACGCTCCCCGTACCGTCGATTGCCCATGCACGACGGCTCCTGGACGATCGATCCCTGCGCGTACTCCGAGATGAGCGCGCTCGCAACCGCGCTCGAAATCAGCGAGACGACGGCCTCGATTCTCGTTCGCCGCGGGTACGCGGACACAGAGATAGCGCGCAGCTTTCTCGAGGGCGAGCGGCCGCCACACGACCCCTTGCTGCTCGGCGACATGGCGGAGGCGGTCACGCGCATCCGCGCCGCGGTCGCGGCCGGGAAGAAGATCTGCGTCCACGGCGACTACGACGTGGACGGGATCTGCGCGACCGCGCTCGCCGTCCTGACGCTGCGCGAGTTGAGTGCCGACGTCGAGTGGCACCTGCCGAGCCGCTTCGAGGAGGGCTACGGCGTCTCCGGCGACACAATCTCCCGGCTCGCTGACGAGGGGTGCGGGCTCCTGCTTACCGTGGACTGCGGGATCACCGCGGTAGCCGAGGTCGCCGCGGCGAAGGCCCGGGGGCTCGAGGTGATCGTCACCGACCACCACAGGCCCCGAGTCGTCGACGGAGTCGTGACTCTCCCCGACTGCCCGATCGTGGCGACCCGGCCGTCCGACTATCCGTTTCCGGAGCTGTGTGGCACCGGCGTCGTCCACAAGCTCGCCCAAGCGCTCCTCGGCGTCGACCACGAGGCGGTCAAGCGCCACGCCGACCTCGTCGCCCTCGCGACGATCGCCGATGTCGTCCCCCTCCTCGGCGAGAACCGTTCCCTCGCGATCACAGGGCTTCGCGCGCTCGCGCGGACGCAGAAGCCGGGCCTGCGAGCGCTGATGCGCTCCGCCCATGTCGATCCGGCAGCGGTCGACTCGAGCGCCGTCGGCTTTCGCCTCGCGCCTCGGATCAACGCAGCCGGCCGGCTCGGTCGGCCCGATGCAGCGCTCGACCTGCTCCTGACGACCGACGAAGGCGAGGCGACGCGGCTCGCGGGCGAGCTCGAGACGTTGAACCGGGATCGTCAGGGTGTCGAGGACCGAATCCTCCGGGCTGCGGTCGCCGAGGTCGAGAGCTGGCCCGAGCTGAAGCGTCGCCGTCGCGGCTACGTGCTCTGGGGCGAGGACTGGCACGAGGGCGTGATCGGGATCGTGGCGTCGCGCCTGGTCGAGAAGTTCAACCGGCCGATCGTGATGATCGCCGGCACGAGCGACGGAGACTGGAAGGGCTCGGGGCGGAGCGTCTCCGCCTTCGACCTGCACGGGGCGCTCGCCGCCTGCTCGGAGCATCTCGGGCGCTTCGGCGGCCACCGCGCCGCAGCCGGGCTCTCGATCGCTCCCGAGAACCTCGACGCGTTCGCCGCTGCTTTCGCGGCCCACACGGAGGCCACCCTGAGCGACTCCGAGCTTCTGCCCGTGACGAAGGTCGACGCGATCGTGCCCGGCGCCGCGCTGACGCTCGGGCTGGCCCAGGAGCTCGACCGACTCGCCCCGTTCGGGCTCGGAAACCCGGACATCACCCTGCTCGTCCCGAGCTGCGAGGCGGTCTCGGCAGGGCTCGTCGGCGAAGGCAAGCATCTGCGCTTCCGGGTCCGCCACCACGGTCGCGATGCCGGCTCGGCGATCGCCTTCGGGCTGGGCGAGCAGCTCGACCGGCTGGCGCGTCCCGTCCGGTACGACCTCGTCTGCCGGCTGAAGGAGAACCGCTGGAACGGGACGGTCGCGCCGCAGCTCCTGATTCGCAAGCTCTTCGACGCGCCCGACGGCTACGAAGATCTCCGAGACCACTTGGCGGGGCTCTGGAAGGGAGACCGCGGGGACTGGACGAGCGACGCACGAGCCGTTTTCACCGACCTCGAGTTGGAGGCGGGAGCCCGTCGTCAGCTCTACGAGTCCGAGTCGTTCAGGGCGCTGCTGGCCGGAGCCGCGATCGAGCTACCGCGCGCCGCCTAGCGATGCCCTGAGCGTTTTCCGAGCCGGAGCGGAGCGCCGCTCACGGGCGGCGTCGTCGAGCTGCACGAGTGCGCGGGCGAGGCGGGCTGCCTTGCGGTTCTGACGTCGTCTGTTGAGCACGGAGCGCATGGTTCGAGAACACAACGCGTACTCCTACGAGGGAGATTCGCCCGCAGGGGTGGGCAGTACACTGGATTCATGGCCGTGCTCGACGTCCAACGGCACCACCAGGACCTCGTCGACGAGCTGATCGCCGCTGCGGAGGCCTACAACCCGGCCGTCGACAAGGAGCTTTTGGCCCGGGCGTTCCACTACGCCGCGGCAGCCCACGAAGGGCAGCTGCGCCACTCCGGAGAGCCCTTCATCCACCACCCGTGGGGCGTCGCCAAGATCTGTGCCGAGCTCCACCTCGACGAGCAGTCGCTCACCGCGGCGCTCCTCCACGACGTCGTCGAGGACACCGAGGTCGACCCCGACGAGCTCCGGGCCGAGTTCGGGGACGAGATCGCCCAGCTCGTCGAGGGCGTGACGAAGTTGACCCGCACGAGCTTCCAGAGCCGCGAGCAGGCCGAGGCGGAGAACTACCGGAAGATGATCGTGGCGATGGCGCAGGACGTCCGAGTGATCCTGATCAAGCTCGCCGACCGCCTCCACAACATGCGCACGATCGAGTACCAGGGAAAGCAGACCCAGGTGCGCAAGGCGAAGGAGACCCTCGAGGTCTACGCGCCGCTCGCGCACCGACTCGGGATCCACGCGCTCAAGTGGGAGCTCGAGGACCGCTCCTTCGAGGTGCTGCACCCGCGCAAGTACGCCGAGATCCGCGAGATGGTGGCCGACCGCCGCGCCGACCGCGAGTCCCAGGTCGCGACCGCCGGCGACGTGCTCAAGGCGGAGCTCGACAAGGTCGACATCCCCGCCGACATCTCGGGCCGCGCGAAGCACTTCTACTCGATCTACGACAAGATGGCCAAGAAGGGCCGCGAGTTCAACGAGATCTACGACCTGACCGCCATGCGCGTGACGGTCGAGCGCGGCGGAGACGAGGGAACGCGCGACTGCTACGGCGCCCTCGGCCTCATCCACGCGCTCTGGAAGCCGATGCCGGGCCGGTTCAAGGACTTCATCGCGATGCCGAAGTTCAACCGCTACCGCTCGCTGCACACGACCGTGATCGGGCCCGAGGGAACGCCCCTCGAGATCCAGGTCCGCACGCGCGAGATGCACGAGGAAGCGGAATACGGGATTGCGGCTCACTGGCTCTACAAGCGCGGCAAGGACATGAAAGCCGACGAGGAGTGGCGCTCCTGGGTCAAGTCGCTCCTCGATTGGCAGCAGGACGAGGCGGACCCGCGCGAGTTCATGAAGACTTTTCGCACCGACCTCTTCGACGACGAGGTCTACGTCTTCACCCCGAAGGGCGCGGTCAAGACGCTGCCCACGGGCGCGACGCCGATCGACTTCGCCTACGCGGTGCACACGGACGTGGGCCACAAGACGGTCGGAGCCAAGATCAACGGCCGGATCGTCCCGCTCCACTACCGGCTCAAGAACGGCGACTTCGTCGAGATTCTGACCTCGAAGTCCGGGCGGGGCCCATCGCGCGACTGGATGTCGCTCGCCGCGTCCTCGCGGGCCCGGAACAAGATCCGCCAGTTTTTCCAGCGCGAGACCCGCGGCGAGACCGAGCAGAAGGGCCGCGACATCCTCGACGGGGCGCTGAAGGGGCAGAACCTGCCCTACCGCAAGCTCCAGGGGTCGGCCGTGCTCGCGCAGGTGATCCGGGACACCGGCTTCAAGAAGGCCGAGGACTTCTACATCGCGCTCGGCTCCGGGAAGCTCCAATCGGGACAGATCGTGAACAAGGTCTTGCAGCGCCTCAAGACCGAGGAGGTCGCGGAGGAGCCGGCGGTCCCGCTCAAGGCGCCGCGCGCCCGCTCCACGGTCGCCGGGGACACGCTCGGGATCAAGGTGATAGGGGTCGAGGACGGCGTGCTCGTGCGGATGGCGAAGTGCTGCACCCCCGTCCCGGGCGACCAGATCCTCGGCTACATCTCCCTCGGGCGCGGGATCACGATCCACCGCGACGACTGTCCGAACGCGAAGGCGTTGATGCGCAATCCGGAGCGGTTCACGCCGGTCGAGTGGGACGGAGGCACGACCACGAGCTTCCGGGTCGCGATCGCGGTCGACTCGTTCGACCGGCCCCGGCTGCTCGAGGACGTCGCGCGGACGTTCGCCGAGCACGGAGCGAACATCGTCTCGTACGGCGGTGTCGTCGAAGACGGGATGGCCCGGAACTGGTACACCGTCGAGGTCGGTGAGGTGAAGGAGCTGCGCACGCTCCTCAGCGCCCTCCGCCAGCTCGACGCGGTCTTCGACGCGTACCGCGTCACCCCGAACGCGTGAAGCTCCAGGGGCCGCGCCTGACCCTGACCGCGCTCGGGGCCGACGAGCTTGCGGCGATCAGGTGGGCCTCCGAAGACGAGGATGCGCGCGAGCTCTTCATCTCGAAGCTGCGCGAGGATCCCGGGTCGCGCGGCTGGTGGACATGGGTCGCGCAGCTGCCGGACGGCGAGGAGGTCGGGAGCGGCGGCTTCGGTGGCCGGCCTGGCCCGAACCGGCGGCTCACGGTCGGCTACGGCGTCCACGAGGAGCACCGGAGCGAGGGGTACGCGACCGAGATGCTGGCGCTCCTGGCCGAATGGGGCCTCGCGCAGCCGGAGATCGACGTCGTTCGTGCGACGATCCGGCCCGACAACCTTCCGTCGCTGAAGGTCGCCGAGCGAGCTGGCTTCACCCCGACCGGCGAACGGCTCGAAGACGAGGAGCACGGCGAGCTCCTCGTCTTCGAGCGCAGGTAGTCAGGCCGCCTGGGGTGCGGGAGGCTGCTCGGGCTGGAAGGCCGGGCCACCGAAGCCGTGTCGGCCGCCAAAGTGGTGCTTCCCAGCCGGGCGCTCGCCGTTTACCCGCGCCGTGATCCGCTCTTTTAGCCCGGCGACTCGCTCGTCCCGCTGAGCCTTCGTCAGGCGGCCTGCCGTGACGGCTGCGTCGAGCTCCTTCGTCTCGTCCGCGACGATCGCGGCGACGAGTCCGTCCACCGACTTGTTCGCATCCTTGGCGATCTGGGCGAGCGTCTTGCCTGCCTGAAGACTCGTCCTGAGCACCGCCTCCGTGACCCCGAGGTAGGTCGCGGCGGCCCCGAGGTGGTGGCTGAACCTGCCGCCGTGGCGGCCGTCCTTCCCACCCGCATGCCTGCCGAAGAGCGGGAAGGTGCCGGCCTTGATCCGCTCCTTCATCTCTGTGCCCTGGGCCTCCGTGAGTCGTCCGGTCTCGACCGCCGCGTCGACGCGGTTCGCGAGCGCCTGCTTCAGCGCGGAGCTGAGCTTCGTCGGGTCGACGCCGAGCTGCTTCGCCGCGTCGTTGACGACCGCCTGGCTCTCTGCCTGCGGGCCCGTGCCGTTCGCGGCGATCGCGGCGCTGCCGCCGGCCACCGCGAGGACAGCGCTCGCTCCCACGATCAACTTCGTCCGTTTCCTCATGTCGTGCTCCTTTCGTCTGGGTGGTCAGGAAGAAGGCCGGCTACCCAGCGTGGCCTTCAGGCTCTGCGTGGAGTCGTTGCGCAGGACGGTCAGCTCGACCGTGTCGCCCGGCGCATGCGAGTCGATCATCTGGCGGAGTGCATCGGACGAGGCGACCTCATCACCGCCGATCTTCGTGACGACGTCGCCGCTCTTCAGGCCCGCTGCAGCGGCCGGAGTGCCGGCCCGGACCTCGGAAATGGTGGCGCCGTTCGCGTCGTCGACGTCCTGGGTCGAGACGCCCAGATAGGCGTGCTCGACCGAGCCGTCGTCGATCAGGGCGTCCGCGATCTTCTCGACCGTGTTCGAGGGCACGGCGAACCCGACGCCGTCGTTGCCGCCCGACTCGCTCTCGATCTGGGAGTTCACCCCGATCACGCGGCCCTGGAGGTCGAGCAGTGGGCCACCCGAGTTGCCGTGGTTGATCGCGGCGTCGGTCTGGATCGCGTCGTCGATCGCGAAGTTGTTCGGCGACGTGATCTGGCGGTGGAGTGCGCTGACGATCCCGGTCGTGACGGTCTGCTCGAGCCCGAACGGGCTGCCGATCGCGACCACCCCGTCCCCGACCGCGACCGCATCGGAGTCGCCGAGCGCGAGCGCGTCGAGAACCGCAGGGGGAGCGTCGACCTTGATCACAGCGACGTCGGTCGACGGATCGCTGCCGACGACCTCCGCCTCGTAGGTGGAGCCGTCGGAGAACTTGACGGTGACGCTCCTCGCTCCGTCGACCACGTGCTGATTCGTGATCACGTGACCCACGGCGTCGTAGACGAAGCCGGAGCCCTGCGACTGAGCGGTGCCGCCCCCGCCTCCGAGCTGTGTGGCCTCACCGGCCGACGTGACGGTGATCTCGACAATCGCCTTGGCCGACTGGGAATAGATCTCGCCGACGGTCTTGGAGTCGGTGCTCGCGGCCGGCTGCGCGGTCGCGGCGACCGTGACCTGGCGGGGCGCAGGGTCGCTGGAGTCGAGGGCTGCGAGGACGGCAGTGCCGCCTCCGGCTCCGAGCAGGGCGGCGACGGAGACTGCAGCTGCGGCCTTCGCTCTTTGGCTGGTGAACGTTCGCATCTGAGGGAGTCCTTTCGGGAGAGCACTGGTTGTGTTCCTCCAGGAAACCGACCGCCCCTAAGGCGAGCCTGAGATCCGGCTAAGGAGTTCCTAAGAGTCCGCGGGACTCAGACGCAGCCGCAGCCGCGCGCCTCCGCCTTCCGCACGTTCGGCGGTGATCGCGCCGCCGTGCGCCTCCGCGACCTGCCTGACGATCGCGAGCCCGAGCCCCGAGCCGGGCATGCTCCGCGCCCCCTCGGCGCGGTAAAAGCGATCGAAGACGAAGGGAAGGTCGGCGTCGGCGATTCCCGGCCCGCGATCCCGGACGACCACCTCGTCCCCGGAGACGGTGACGTCGATCTCTCCGGCGGGCGGGCTCCACTTGGCCGCGTTGTCGAGCAGGTTGGAGATCGCGCGCTCGATCGTCGCAGGCACGCCGCGTACCACCGACTCCTCGAGCGTCGCGTTGATCGTGATGCCCGGCCGGTTGCGCCGCGTCCGCTCGATCGCCGCCGCGGTCGCGAGGTCGAGCCGGACGTCCTCGGGCTCGGAGGGAGCCTCCTCGCCGCGCGCGAGCTCGACGAGCTCCGCGATCAGCGCGGTCATCTCGGTCAGCTGCTCGGTCACGTCGCGGAGCAGCTTCTCCCGCTCGCCAGGGGGCAGCGTGTCCGTCCGCGCGAGTACCTCGATGTTCGTGCGCAGGCTGGTCAGCGGCGTTCGTAGCTCGTGCGAGGCGTCCGAGACGAGCTGCCGCTGCGCGCGAGCCGAGTCCTCGAGCGCGGCGAGCATCGTGTTGAACGTCGAGGCGAGGCGGGCCAACTCGTCGTTACCCGTCTCGTCGATCCTCCGGGAGAGGTCGCGGGTCTCGCTCACCTCCTCGGCGGTGCGGGTGAGCCGGCGCACGGGCACGAGCACCGAGCGCGCCACGAGCAGGCCGAGCCCGACGGCGAGCCCGATTCCGGAGAACGCGATCACGGCGAGCAGGCGGCCGATCCGCTCGAGTGCGCGGTCGACCTCGTTCAGCGGCCGCGCGATCTGGAGTGCGAAGCCCTCGCGCGGGAGGGGAACGGTGTAGATGCGGACGTGCGTCCCGCTCACGTCAGCGTCGGCGAAGTAGGCCTCCGACTCGCCCGCGGCTGCATCGCGGGTGCGCTCGCTCACCGGCAAGGCGCTCGTGTGCGGGGGGCGGATCGCCTCGCCGGCGAGCGAGACGAGTTGGATCGTCCCTTCGGCGCCGCCGAAGCGATCGGGGGGCAGATTGAGGAGTTGTTCGCCGGTGCGGGCGTCCTGCACGATCCGCAGGCCCCCGATCGTCGTCGCGCGCACACGCAGTGCATCGTCGACCTCGCCTCGGAGCTCCTCGCGAACGAGGACGTACGTGATCGCCGACGCGCCGGCGACGGCGATCGCCACCGCAACCGCGACGGCCAGCGTCAATCGTCCGCGCAGGCTCATGGCTCGCGCAGCGCGTAGCCGACGCCGCGCACGGTGTGGATCAGCCGGGACTTGCCGCCTTCCTCGGTCTTCCGCCTCAGATAACCGATGTAGACGTCGAGCGAGTTCGAGCCGAAGCCGAAGTCGTACCCCCACACCCGCTCGAAGATCACGGAGCGCGTCAGGACCTGGCGCGGGTTCGTCAGGAAGAGCTCCAGCAACGAGAACTCGGTTCGGGTCAGCTCGATCCGATCGCCGCCGCGCTCGACCTCGCGGGTGACCGGATCGAGGCCGAGGTCGGCGAACTGCAGGGCGGCTTCCTCGTCCGATCCGAGCCGCCGCAGGAGTGCGCGCAGCCGCGCCAGCAGCTCCTCGAGCGCGAAGGGCTTGACGACGTAGTCGTCGGCGCCGGCGTCGAGTCCCGCGACGCGGTCATCGACCTGGTCGCGCGCCGTCAGCATCAGGATCGGAACCCGGTTGCCGGCGCTGCGCAGTCGTCGCGACACCTCGAGCCCGTCCACCCGAGGCATCGAGACGTCGAGCACGAGCGCGTCGACGTCGTGTGCGCCCTCCATCCGTTCGAGAGCCTCCGCGCCGTCGCGGGCCAACTCGACGTCGTACCGCTCGAGCTGGAGCGCGCGCCGGAGGGATTCGCGCACCGCCGTATCGTCGTCGACCACGAGGATCTTCACGGGCTCATTGTGCGCACGCGCCCTAAGAGAAGCCTGAGAGAGCGACGGCGGGCGCGGATCACTCGATCGGGGGATCGTCCCTCGATCGAGGGACGCCCCTCGATCGAGGGATGGACGCCGGCCGGGATCCGACTAGAACGTGACAGGAAGGGGAGAGGGGCTGCGGGATTGCTGCGGCGCCCGTCGATTCGGCGGAACTCGACGGGCGCGCCTCCCGCGACGCGACTGCCCCGTTCGGGTGACGAGGTCGCGCCGAAACGGGGATGGCCGCAGGCCCGGGCCAGGCCGACTTTCAGAAGATGCGGCGAGGATCCCTCTACGCGCTCGGCGGAGCCAGCCTGTCGCTCGCGTTCTCCGCCTATCTCGTCCCGGAGCGCCTTGCACCGTGGGTTGCGAACGGCTCGTGGACTCTGGCCAGCATCTTCGCGGTCACCGCGCTGGCGGTTGCCTGCCGCCGGATCGGCGACCCGGAGCGCCGCCGCCCGTGGGCGTACCTCCTAGCAGCCTGCTGCTGCTGGCTGGCGGCGCAGATCGCGTGGGACGTCCTTTACTTCCTGCACGTCGTTCTGCCGTTCCCCTCGGTCGCCGACGTGGGCTGGCTCGTTTTCGCACCGCTCGCGCTCGCCGGCGTCTACCGGCTCGCCCCCTCCTCGCCCGCCGACAAGGCCATCTCGGCGCTCGACACGATCGCCGTCGGGGTGGGCGTGGGGACAATCGTCGGAGTCCTCCACTACCGGCACGCCACCGACTCGAACCTCTCGACCGCGGGCATCGTCGTTGCCCTCGCGTATGCCGTTCTCCATTCCGCAGTGGCGGCGACGATCGCGCAGTCGCTGTGCACGCGGCTCAGCTTGCTCCGCCGACCCGACCTGCTCTTCCTCCTCGTCGGGCTGCTCGCGCAAGGAGTCGCTTTCAGCCTCTGGGCGGGCGCCCTGCTCGCGGAGAGCTACACCCTGGGCTCCGAGCCCATCGACCTGCTCTGGACGATCGGGCTGATCGCGATCGGGATCGGCGGCCTGAAGGCGGTCAACGCGGCTCCGGTGAAGCGGACGACCGAGCGGGACATCCGTCTCCGCGGAGTCCTTCCCATCCTCGCGATTGTCGGACTGATCCTCCTGCTGATGCGACTCGCGAGAACGGAGGCTCCGATCGAGGAGCGCTTCATCCTCCTCGTCGCGCTGCTCGTTCTCGCTCTCGTCTTCGGTCTCCGCAACAGGTTCGTCTCGGCCGAGCACTCGCGCCTCGTCGCGGCCGAGCGCAGCGCGAGGGACGACGCGGATCGGTTCTTCCAGTTCTCGCCGCAGGCTCTCGCGGTCGCGACGACCGACGGCGTCTTCACCCGGGTCAACGAGCGGTTTCCGGAGATCCTCGGCTACACGGAGGCCGAGCTCCTCGGCCGCTCCTTCCTCGATCTCGTCCACCCTGACGACCTCGAGGCGACGCGCGGGGAGCTGAGTGGGCTCGGCAGCGGCCGAACGACTCTCACGTTCGAGAACCGCTACCGCCGGGCCGACAGAACCTACGCCTGGCTGCTCTGGAACTCGAGCCCGGATCCGGTCCGCGGATTGATCTACGCCACGGCCCAGGACATCACCGAGCGAAAACTGGTCGAGAAGGCTCTGCGTGAGAGCGAAAGGCGTTTCACGGAGCTCGTGACGACGATCCCCGAGGTCTTCTTCATCGCCGACGCGAATCTGGGTGGGACGATCTACGTCAGTCCTGCCTACGAAACGATCTGGGGCAGGAGCTGCCAGAGCCTGATCGACGACCCGAGATCGTGGCTCGAAGCCATCCATCCTGAGGATCGTGAGCGCGTGATCGCTTCTCTCGCCGACGCGAACGAAACCGGCCGACTCGAGCACGAGTTCCGGATCGTCCGCTCCGACGGCGAGGTCCGGCTCGTCAAGGAGCTCGTCACCGTCGTCCGGGACGCCGCCGGGCAGCCCGCGCGTCACGTGGGGATCGGCGCCGACATCACCGAGCAGCGCGACCTCGAGGAGCAGTTCCAGCACGCCAAGAAGCTCGACGCGGTGGGCCGGCTGGCGGGCGGTGTCGCCCATGACTTCAACAACATCCTGACCGGGATCTCGGGATACACGGAGCTCGCGCTCGCCCGTGGATCGTCGCTCGACGAGGAGCTCCGCAGCGACCTCGAGGAGATCCTGGCTGGGTCGCGCCGCGCGGGGGAGCTCACGCGCCAGCTTCTCACCTTCGCTCGTCGGGACGTCGCGAAGCCCCAGGTCGTGGACGTGAACGCGGTCATCCAGGGAATCGGGAGCTTCATGCGCGGCACGCTCCGCGAGGACATCGTGATGCAGACCGACCTCGCCGCAGCGCTGCCGCTCGTACGGATCGACCCCGGACAGCTCGAGCAGGTCGTGATGAACCTCATCCTGAACGCGGGGGATGCGATGCCCGACGGCGGCGTGATCACGATCGCGACCGAAGAGTCGGCGTCCGGCGAGGCCACGATCGCGGTGCGAGACACCGGGGTCGGGATGAGCGAGGCCACCCGCTCCCGGATCTTCGAGCCCTTCTTCACGACGAAAGAGGTCGGGAAGGGAACCGGGCTCGGCCTCGCGACGGTGTACGGGATCGTGGACGCGTGCGGTGGGCGCGTCGGGGTCGAGAGCGTGCTCGGCGAAGGCGCGGTGTTCACGTTGCACCTGCCGTCGACGGGCGAGCAGCCTGCCATCGCGCCGGTTGAAGCGGGCTCGGACTCACGTCGCGGCTCGGAGCGGATCCTCCTCGTCGAGGACGACGAGCTCGTGCGCAAGCTCACCTACGAGATGCTCTCTCGTGCGGGCTACGCAGTCGTGTCCGCCGACGGTCCGGAGGACGCGCTCGAGCACGACGAGGATTGGGACCTCCTGCTCACAGACGTCGTGATGCCGAGGATGAACGGGCCCCAGCTCGCTGCCCGCCTCGCGAGCGAGCGGCCGCCGTTCCGCGTCCTCTTCACGTCCGGCTACTCCGGCGAGACGATGATCGAGCGGGGCGCCCTCGACCCCACGGCACCCCTCCTCCAGAAGCCGTTCACGAACCACGAGCTCGTGCGAAGCGTCCGCGAAGTCCTCGATCGCCCCCTCGTCTGAACCCAGGCTCGTCTGAAGACAGGCTCGTCTGACGCTCAGGCTTCGAGGTCGTCGCCCTCGAGCTCGCGGAGGAGCTCGCGGTAGTCGGGTGGGATCTCGGCGGAGAGCCTCGTTTCGAGGTCGACGAGGACGAGCGTTTGGGAGGCGGTCACCATCAGCGCGTCGTCAGCCATCCGGTAGGCGGCGCACTCGTAGGTGGCGCTCGTCCGGCCGATCCGGGCCAGCCGAACGAAGATCTCGAGCAGGTCGTCGAACCGCGCCGGGGCGTGGTACTCGACCGACGAGGCGCGCATCACGAAGTCGCGACCCGGGATCCAGGCGCCCGTGATCCCGAGATGCCGATGGTACTCCGTGCGCGCGTGGTCGAAGTAGGGGAGGTAGCGGCCGTAGTAGACGATCCCCTGCGCGTCGGTGTCCGAGAACCAGACGCGCGCGATCGCCGAGTACTTGAACGGCGGCTTGCGGTCGGTCAACCGTCCCAGCTCGGTCACCGGGTCATGAGGCGGATCGGCGGTCACGAGCGGATCAGGTCGAGCACCTCGTCGCGCCTCGCCACCATCTGCTCCTCGGAGAGCGCCTCCAGGTTGAGCCGGAGGAGAGGTTCGGTGTTCGAGGGGCGCACGTTGAAGTGCCAGTCGTCGTACTCGACCGAGACACCGTCCAGATGGCTTACCCGGCCGTCCGAATACCGTTCCTGCAGCTCCTTCAGCTTGGCGGCGACGTCGGCGACGGGTGTGTTGATCTCGCCCGTGATGAAGTAGCGCTCACGGAACGGCCGCAGGAGCTCGGAGAACTTCTTGCCGCGCTTCGAGATCAGCTCGAGCATCAGCAGGAACGGGACGACGCCCGAGTCGGCCTGGGAGAAGTCGCGGAAGTAGTAGTGCGCCGAGACCTCGCCGCCGAAGACGGCGCCGTCTTCGCGCATGCGGTGCTTGATGTACGCGTGCCCGACCCGGTTGATCAGCGCGGTCCCGCCTGCCTCCTCGATCGTCTTCGGGACGGCCCAGCTCGCGCGCACGTCGTAGATCACCTTGCCGCCCGGCTCTTTCTCGAGCACCGACTGCGCGAGCAGGGCCGTGACGAAGTCGCCGGGCACGAACTCGCCCGTGTCGTCGACGAAGAAGCAGCGGTCGGCGTCGCCGTCGTACGCCACGCCGAGGTCGGCGCTCTCCGCCTGCATCCGCTCGACGATGTATTCGCGGTTCTCGGGCAGGAGCGGGTTCGGCTCGTGGTTCGGAAACCTCCCGTCGAGCTCGAAGTAGCAGCGGACGGCGTCGATCGGCAGCCGCTCGAGCACCGGCGGCAGCATGGCTCCGGCCATCCCGTTGGCGGCGTCGATCACCACGCGCAGCGGCCGGATTGCATCGACGTCGACGAACGAGAGAACCTTCTCGACGAAGCCGTCCCAGATGTCTTCCTCCCGCACCTCGCCCCGCTCGACGGCTGCTCTGAAGCCCTGGAGCGCCCGGTCGCGCACGTCGAAGAGCCCGGATTCGCCGCCGACCGGCAGCGCCCCGGCCCGGACGATCTTCATCCCCGTGTACTCCTTCGGGTTGTGCGAGGCGGTGACGCAGATCCCGCCGTCGAGGCCGAGCTCGGTGACGGCGAAATAGACCATTTCGGTGCCCACCAGCCCGAGGTCGCGGACGTCGGCGCCCGCGTCGGCTGCGCCCTCGATTACGGCGGCCGCCATCGCCGGTGAGGAGATCCGCGTGTCGCGTCCCACCGCGATCGCCCGCGGCTCGAACTGCTCCACGAACGCGCGGCCGATCGCGTAGGCGCCGTCCTCATCCAGCTCGGACGGATGGAGCCCTCGGACGTCGTATGCCTTGAAGACCTTCGGATCGAGCATGCGCCCGATGCTAAGGGAACCCTCAGAGCGCGGGCGGCGCCCCCGGTTTCGGGCGCTCTCGCAACTACAATCACAGGGTGGAGCGCAAGCTCGCAACCGTCGTCTTCGTCGACCTCGTCGGTTCGACCGAGCTCGTCTCGTCACGGGATCCGGAGGTCGTGCGCCGGCGCGTGACTTCCTTCTTCGAGCACGTCTCGACCTGCATCACGCGGCACGGGGGAATCGTCGAGAAGTTCGCGGGCGACGCCGTGATGGCGGCATTCGGGATCCCGACCGCGCACGAGGACGACGCCGAGAGAGCCGTACGCGCTTCGGCCGCGATCATGGATTCCGTCCATGGGCTCGGGCTCGAGGCACGAATCGGGATCGAGTCGGGCGAGGTCGTCGCAGACGAATCCGAGTCCACCTTCGCGACCGGCGAGGCCGTCAACGTCGCAGCCCGGTTGCAGCAGCTCGCCGCGCCGGGCGAGACGCTGATCGGCCCCTTCACCCACCGGTTGACGCTGTCGCGGGTCGAGACGGAGGATCGCGGGACCGCCGACCTCAAGGGCTTCGGCGACCCACTTCCGGTCTCGCTGCTCCTGCGGGTGCTCGACTCGGCAGACCGGCCCGCAACGATCAGGGCGCCGTTCGTCGGGCGCGAGTTCGAACTGGAGCTCCTGCACACGACGTTCGCGCGCACGGTGCGGGACAGGCGCGCCCAGCTCTACACGATCTACGGGGAGCCCGGCGTCGGCAAGAGCCGGCTGATCCGTGAGTTCGCAGCCGGTGTCGAGGGCGCGACGATCCTCGGCGGTCGCTCGCTGCCGTACGGGGAGGGGATCACCTACTGGCCGATCGCCGAGATGGTCAAGGTCGCCGCCGGGATCACGGACGACGACCCCGTTCAGGAGGCCGTGGCGAAGCTGCGCGCGGCCTGCGGCGACGACGCGGTCGCCGACCTACTCGCCCTCGCGGTAGGTGTGCTCGAGGGGATCGAGCTCGAACGGAGTCAGCAGGAGATCGCCTGGGCCGCGCGTGAATGGGCGGCAGAGCTGGCAGCCGCGCAACCGCTGATCCTCGTCTTCGAAGACATCCACTGGGCCGAGGATCCCCTCCTCGATCTCGTCGAGCACCTCGCGGAGCGCGTCAAGGATGCGCCGCTCCTGATCATCTGCCTCGCGCGACCCGAGCTCCTCGACCTTCGTCCCGGCTGGGGCGGTGGCCGCGTTCGCGCGACCGCGATCGAGCTCGAGCCGCTGGCGCCGACGGAGAGCGAGGAGCTCGTCGACGCCCTGCTCGCCGACCGGAACCTCTCCGCCACAGACCGGGCCGCGCTCCTCGAGACGACCGAGGGCAACCCACTCTTCGTCGAGGAGACGACCCGGATGCTGCTCGAAGGCGGCTCGTCGAAGCGCATCCCGGACACGCTCCAGGCGATGATCGCGGCTCGCATCGACCGCTTGCCGCGCAACGAAAAGACGTTGTTGCAGCGGGCTTCCGTCGTCGGCCGGATCTTCTGGGAGGGCGCGATCGCGCGCCTCGCGCCAGATCTCGTCGAGCTCGAGCCGGTTCTCGACGACCTCCTCCAGCGCGACTTCCTGACCCGGGAGAGCCGCTCCACGATCTCGGGCGAGCCCGCCTACCGGTTCAAGCACGTGCTGATTCGGGACGTCGCCTATTCCGGGCTGACGAAGGGCGCGCGCGCTGAGCTGCACCAGGGAGTCGCGCTTTGGCTGACCGAGCGCACCGGTGAGGAGCTGCTCGAGATCCGTGCCTACCACCTGGATCAGGCCGCCACGCTGCTCGAAGAGCTCGACGGGGCGGTTCCGGCCGAGCTCGCCACGGCAGCTTCCACGGCCCTCGAGGCTGCCGGGAGGCGCGCACTCGCCCGGGAGGCGAACCGGGCAGCTCGCCGGCTGCTCCTGCGTTCGGTCGAGCTCCAGCCGACGCTTCAGCGTCGCTTCCTCGCCGCCCGAGCGGCTCGCCGGATCGCCGATCTGCCGGCCCAGGCCTCGGAGATGGAGCGCGTCTTCATCGACGCGACCGAGGCGGGCGAGAAGCGGCTTCAGGGTCTCGCGCTGACGGCGCTCGCCGAAAACGCGCTGATGCGCGAGGGCGATCTGCCGCGCGGGCGCGAGCTCGTCGAGCAGGCGCTCGTCCTCCTCGAGGACGGCAAGCCCGAGGATCGCTACGAAGCGCTGACGATGCGGGCCCGGATCGGCTGGTGGCTCGGCGACCTCGACGACGACGAGCGCTGGATCGGCAAGGCGCTCGAGGTCGCGCGCGAGATCGGCCGCAAGGATCTCGAGGCGAACGCGGTCGACGAGCTCGCGAGCTCCGCGATCGCCCGGCTCGACCTCGATCGGGCCGGTGCGCTCGTGACCGACGCACTCGAGCTCGCCGAGGAGAGCGGCAACATCACTGCCCTCGGCTGGGCCCTCGTCTCGGAGGCTCGGATCGATGCGCTCCGTGGCCTCGTCGACCAGGCGGCCGCCGAGCTCAGCCAGGCCGAGGAGCTCTTCTCGCAATCGGGGAACGCCTGGGCGCTCGCCCGCGTCAGCAACCACTACGGGTGGGTGGAGCGCCGCCGCGGCGATCTCACCGCAGCCGACCGCCGCTTCCGCGACGCGATTCGGATCCTGAAGCCGCTCGAGGACCGCGGGACGCTGTGCGAGAGTCAGCGCGGCCTCGCCCAGGTCCTCGTCGTCACCGGGAAGGTCGACGAGGCGGAGCGCTACGCAGTCGAGGCGCGCGAGACGGTCGGCCCCCACGACACGATCTCGCGCGCGACCACGAGGATGGCGCTCGGGATCGTCCGGTCGGCCCAGGGTCGGGATGACGAGGCGGAGGCGCTCCTGCGGGAGGCGCTCGAGGTGATCGAAGGCAAGGACCTGCTCCTGATCCGGCGCGAGCTCCTGGTTCCGCTCGCCCAGTTCCTGCGGGAGCGGGGGAGAGTCGCCGAGGCGGACGAGCTCGAGAGCGAGATCGCGAGCTATTCGCTGACTGCGTCGAGCGCCGCGCGGATCGCCTGAGTCGAAGCTTCGTCCGGAGACTCGGAGATCACGGTCGCCGCCCGCTCGAACCGCCCCAGTGCCTCGCGCAACGGCTCGGCGCGCAGCGTTCCCTCGCCGTAGGGGAGGTGGTGTTTTTCGTTCCGGTTCGCCCAGGCGATGTCGGAGAAGTGGATGTGGAACGGCTCTCCCTCCGCGAGCACCGCGTCGGCGCCTTCGAGGACGGCGGCGAACGCCTCCGGATCGGTGAACGAGCCATCGGTGGTGGCGTGCATGTGGGCGAAGTCGACCACGGGTTGAACCCAGTCGAGCCTGCCGGAGAGCTCCAGCACGTCGTCGATCGAGCCGAGCTCGCTCACTCGGCCCATCACCTCGACCCCGAAGGCGACCGCGCGCTCCTTGGCGACGAGCCGCTCGCGGAGGACCTCCAGGCTCGCGACGACATCGTCGAGCGTCTGCCCGCGTTCCCGGCCGAGCCAGAAGCCGGGGTGGATCACGACGACCTCGGCGCCGCAGGCGCTCGCCAGGCCGGCGCTGCGGTCGAGCGCCCCGAGTGCCTGCTTCGCCTTCCGCTCGTCCGGGTGGCCGGGAAAGGCGAAGAGCGGTGCGTGGACGGAGAGCGCCACGTCGCGCTCCTGCGCGACCTCGCCGAGGCGCTCCGCGAACGGGTAGTCCATCCAGAAGCCACCCTCGAAGTCGAGCTCGCAGGCGTTGTAGCCGCGTTCGCGGACGATCCGGATCGCCTCCTCCGGCGACTCCCGGGAAGGGCAACGTGCGGGCCCGATGCGGATCGCTCCCATGGCGGGGGACGTTAGCCCCTGCGATGTCGTCCGACGCAGGTCCTACCCTTTTCGAGATGCCAGACAGTCCTTCGCGAATCGACCTGCTCGAGCTCGACATCGACCTGCGGCTCGCCGACCTCTGGCGTGAGGCCTCTGAGGTGGGCGAGTGGAGCCTCGAGGTGATGGCTGCGTTCATGCGGGCGGCATACGGCAAGGGCTACTGCGACGCCCTCACCGAGGACGCGCCCGGCTCGCTCTGCCACGATCACGGCTACCGGATCCCCGGCCGTCGTGAAGCGGCGCCGCGCTCGGTCTAGCGCCGGTACGATCACTGTCGTGGCACGGAAGCGCAGCCCCGCGCGTCTGGTGATCGCGCTGTCGGTCGCGGCAGCCCTCGCGGTCTTCCTGCTCTACGCATCGGTCGCCGGTGGGGGCACGCCCTCGCTCGCGCCGAGTGAGCTGAACGGGAGGACGGACCGCGTTGCGCTCGCCGGTCAAGTCGTCGGCCGCGTCACGGGCGACGCGCACGCAGGCGGGCTCCGCTTCACGCTCCGCGACGTCGAGGGGACGAAGACCGTGCCGGTGCACTACAAGGGCTCCGTCCCGGATCTCTTCCGGGTCGGTCGCGACATCCACGTCGACGGGCAGCTGCGCAACGGCGTCTTCGTGGCAGTCCCGGGAACGCTCGTGACCAAGTGCCCCTCGAAGTACACGCCCGCCAAGAACCCGTCGTAGATGTTGAACGCGAGGGTTATCAGGCGTCGATCGACGGGTCTTCGGGCCGCAGGCGGCCCCTTCAGGGATCTTTGCGCGATGCCCATCCGCTTCTGCGGATGGGCATCTTGCGCTGCGAGCTGACGTGTCCGAGCTCGGCCGCGCCGCGCTCATCGCCACCCTCGGACTGGCGCTGTGGGCGCTCCTCGCGGGTAGCTGGGCCGCCAGGACTCGCCGGCGCCGCCTCGCGGTCTCCGCCCAGAACGCGCTCCTCGCCGCGTTCGGGACGACCGCCGTCGCCGCGGGTGTCCTCGTTGCCGCGTTCCTCCGTGACGACTTCGGGTTCGTCACGGTCGCCGACGCCAGCAGCCGCGAGCTCCCACTTCGGTACGCGATCAGCGCGGGGTGGAGCAGCCAGGCCGGCTCCTTGCTGCTCTGGCTGCTCGTCCTGACGGGATTCAGCGCCGCCGCGGTCCTCCTGAACAGGCGCACCGCCCGTGACATCGTCGCCTGGGCGACCCCGATTCTCGGCGGCGTCGCCGTCTTCTTCGCCTTCCTGCTCGTCGTGCTCGCGAGCCCGTTCGCCACCCAGGCGGCTCCCCCGGACGGGAACGGGCTCAACCCGAGCCTGCAGAACCCGTACATGATGGCCCACCCGCCGCTCCTCTACCTCGGCTTCGTGGGGCTGACCGTCCCGTTCGCGTTCGCGCTCGGCTCGCTCTTCGCCCGCCGCACCGATGAGCGCTGGATCGTGGCGACGCGGCGCTGGACGCTGTTCGCCTGGACGGCCCTCGGGATCGGCCAGCTCCTCGGCTCGAAATGGGCGTACGAGGAGGTCGGCTGGGGCGGGTACTTCGCCTGGGATCCCGTCGAGAACGCGGCTCTGATGCCGTGGCTGGCCGCGACGGCGTATCTGCACTCCGTGATGATCCAGGAGAAGCGCGGAATGCTGAAGGTCTGGAATGTGCTCCTCGTGATCCTTGCGTTCAGCCTCTCGCTCTTCGGGACGTTTCTGACGCGCTCCGGGATCCTCAGCTCGATCCACTCCTTCACGCAGAGCTCGATCGGCCCCTGGTTCCTCGGCTTCATCTGCGTCGTCGTCCTCGGCTCACTCGCACTCGTGCTCGCCCGTCTGCCCCTCCTGCGCTCGAAGACGAGGCTCGAGTCGCTGGTCTCGCGCGAGGCGACTTTCCTCTACAACAACCTCCTGCTCGTCGCACTGACCCTGACGATCCTCTGGGGGGTCGCCTATCCGATCCTCTCCGAAGCGGTTCGGGGCGAGGCCGTGACGCTCGGGCGGCCCTACTACGACTTCTTTCTCCGGGTCTTCGGGCTGCCGCTGCTTCTTTTGATGGGGATCGGACCGCTCGTCGCCTGGCGGCGGGCGTCGCTCAGGAGTCTCAGGCGCACGTTCGCCTGGCCCTCCGGCGCCGCGGTCGTCGTGGGGGCGCTCCTGCTCGCGCTCGGCGCCGGCTCGTCGATCCCCGGGCTGATCGCCTACACGTTCTCGGCCTTCGTGCTCGCCTCGATCGCGCTCGAGTTCGCCCGCGGCACCCGCGCCCGGCGGGCACTTTCAGGGGGCTCGTGGCCGCGTGCGTTCTCCGACCTCATCGCGCGGAACCGCCGCCGCTACGGAGGCTACGTCGTCCACGCGGCGATCGTGCTCGTAGCGATTGGGATCGCCGGCTCGAGCGCCTACGACATCGTCGGCGAAGGGAAGCTGGCGCGCGGCGAGTCGCTCGCGGTCGGCGACTACCGGCTCACCTACCGCGCCCTCGTGGAGCGTCCGGCGGCGAACGCGACGGAAGTTCGCGCCGTACTCGACGTCCAGCGCGGCGGCGATGAGCTGGGCACCGTCGCGGCGGGCAAGAACGCGTACACCGCCGAGCGCCAGATCTCGAACGAGGTCGGGATTCGCAGCGACCTCGTCACCGGTGAGGACCTCTTCGTGATCGCTGAGCAGGTCAACCCCGACGGGACCGTCTATTTCCGCGTCTTCGTGAAGCCGCTCGTCAACCTGATCTGGCTCGCGGGCTTCGTCTTCCTGCTCGGCGCTCTGATCGCGATGTGGCCCGACGCGCGCGAGCAGCGGCGCCTCTCGGTCCGATACGCCGCCGCCGGCGTCCCCGCCGAGCGGTGAGCGTCGCGCTCGCGCTCGGGGCGCTGCTCGCGATCGCCTGCGTCGTCCTCGTCGCCCTCCCGTTCCTGCGCGAGCCGACGGCAGCCGACGACACCCTCGACCGGCCCGGTGAGCTCGAGGAGCGCCAGCTCGAGTTGGCGGAGGTGCGCGATCGTGCCCTCTCTGCGCTGAAAGAGCTCGAATTCGATCACCGCACCGGCAAGGTGTCCGACGACGACTACCGCGCCCTCGTGGGGCCACTCCGCCGCGAGGCCGCGGAGGCGCTTCGCGCGCTCGAGCCGCGGACGCGAGAGGCGCGAACGGGTGTGAGAGCCGAGCGGTAAGGGTACGAACGGTTCATGGAGCCAATCGATCCCACCCCGCCGCTGCAGCCACCGCAGACTCCCGAGCAGTTTCCCTCGCCCGGGATCGAACCGCCGCAGCCCCCGCAGATTCCCGAGCAGTATCCGCCGCCCGGCGAGCTCGATCCTCCGCAGCAGCCGGTGATACCCGAGCCTTACCCGCCCCCTGGTGAATTCGACCTGCCGCAGCCTCCCCAGACCCCCGAGCCGGGCCCGCTCTAACAGCGAACTGAGGTGACCGAAGCACCGTTTGGGCGGCGCGAAGCCCAAACCTGCCGAAATCGAGGCTAGACTGTGCGGAGGGACGCTCAGACGCCCGCCGAAACTATCCTCGATGGCTCGCAAACTCCTCATCGGCTTCGCCCTGGCCTGCACGCTGCTTGTTTCCGGCACCGCAGCCGGGGAGCCGGGGATCAGCGAGCGCAAGGCCGCGGTCGACTCGAAGATCGACCGGCTCCAGGGGAAGATCGACGCGGCCCGGGAGCGCGAAGGAGTTCTGAGCTCGCAGATCGAGGTCGTGACCGGGAAGATCCGTGCCCTGCAAGGCGATGTCGACGCCGCCTCGGCCAAGCTGAACGGCCTCGAGAGCGTCCTCGCGCTCCACCAGCGCAAGCTCGACCACCTGAACGAACTCTACCGGCTGCAGACCCGGAAGCTCGTCTATCTCCAGCGCCAGCACAAGGCTGCTGCGGAGCGGCTGAACAAGCGGATCGTAGACATCTACACCTCCGAGGAGACCGAGCCGCTGACGGTCGTTCTCGAAGCCGCGAGCTTCGGCGACATGCTCGACCAGCTCGAGTTCCTGAACGACATCGGGAGTCAGGACGCAAAGATCGCCGAGGAGGTCGAGCGAGCGAAGGTCGAGGTGCGCGAGACGCGCAACGCGACCCGGAAGACCAGGAAGACGGTGGCGCAGACCACTCGCGAAGTGGCCGCGCGCACGATCGAGCAGCGTCAGGTCCGCGACAGGCTCGCCTGGAGCCAGCGCCAGCTCGCGACCGCCCGGCGGGAGAAGAACGACGCGCTCTCGGAGACGCGCGGGAGCCGCGAGGAGTACCTGCACGAGGTCGAGGGGCTGCTCGTCCAGAGCGCCGCGCTCTCCGCGAGGATCCAGGCAGCCCAGTCGTCGGCCGCAGCCGCCTCGCCAGATCCGGTGCGGACGCAGGCCCCCGTGCCCTCGAGCTCGGGCTATCTCTGGCCGGCGCACGGCGTGATGACGAGCTCCTTCGGCTGGCGCTGGGGGCGGATGCACGAGGGAATCGATATCGCCGTCCCGAGCGGAACACCCGTCGTCGCCTCGGCCGGCGGGACGGTGATCGTGGCCGGGTGGATGGGTGGCTACGGCAACCTGGTCGTGATCGACCACGGCAACGGCGTCGCCACCGCCTACGGGCACAACACAAACGTGACCGTCGGTAACGGACAGCAGGTCGCGCAGGGCCAGCTGATCGCCTACGCCGGGAACACCGGCAATTCGACCGGCCCGCACATCCATTTCGAGGTCCGCGTGAACGGCTCGCCGGTCGATCCGCTCGGCTATCTGTAGCCGCGTACCCGTTCCCGGCCCCTGATCGTTTATTTGTTGTAAGTAAGAAGCGGATGGCCTACCCGTGGCCCCCCGTTTCTCGTCACCCGACGCCGGAACGGCCGCCCACTCCACGGCGGCCGTTCCGTGTTTCAGGCCGCGTTCGCTCTGTGGGTCAGGCAGCGCGCGTGCGGAAGCCGTCTCCCGTGAGCGACTCCGGGAGCTCCTCGGCCGCGACGAAATGAAGGTCCGGGAGGGAGCGCCACGTCTCCTCCATTCCGAGCCCGTAGCCCGCGAAGAGCTCGTCCGGGACGGTGAAGCCGATGTACTCGAGGGGGATGTCGTCCACGAGTCGGCGGTACGGCCGGTCGAGGAGCGTGACCGCCGCGAGGCTCGCCAGCTCGCGCAGGCGCAGAGTGCGGGCGAGGTAGTGGAGCGTCAGGCCCGTGTCGACCACGTCCTCGACGATCAGCACGTCGCGCCCGGCCACCGAGGCATCCAAATCCTTGAGCAGGCGCACCGCCGAGCCGCTGCCGGCACCCGTGTAGGGCGCCAACTCGAGGAAGTCGACCTCGTGCGGGATCGGGAGCGCGCGCGAGAGATCGACCAGGAAGACGACGCTCGACTTGAGCGGCGCGACGAGGAGCGGATTCCGGCCCGCGTAGGCGAGCGCGAGCTCCTGGCCGAGCTCGTCGACGCGGTGGGCGATCTCCGCTCGGGAGAGGTAGATCTCGCCGATCGGGCTCGCCTGCACTAGAAGCCCCGCACTAGGAGGCGAGCCTCAGCCGGTAGCGCTGGGCGAGACGCTCGATGTCACGCCGGTAGAAGAGCTTCACACGTACGTCGGGGTACAGCTCGCGCAGCTCCCTGAGCTTCCGGTTCTTCCGCGTCACGAGCGACTGGCGCATCACCGTCACCTCGACGAAGAGCTCCTGCTCGGGAAGGTAGAAGTCGGGTGTGAACGCGCTCGTGATCCGGCCGTCCTCCGCCTGCGCGAGCACGAAGGTGCGTGGCTCGTAGTCCCACGGAACGCCGTAGAAGTCGAGCAGCTTCGCGCACTCGAGCTCGACCTCGTTCGCGAATCTCGGCGGGGCCGTCCCTCGGTACACGTGAAAAGCGGGGTACGCCTGGGAGGCGGGCAACTGCCAAGGCACGTCTAGAAGGTAGCGATGGCCCCGGACAGCGCATTCCGTGTTTGCAGCAGACGCGCGACCCGCAGGAGCGGATCACGCTGCGCCTCTTATGCTGCACGCATGAGCGAGCAGGCCGCGGAGACGTTCACGATCGCCCATCTCTCCGACCTCCATTGCGGCGGCCAGTACTTCGTCCCGAGCCTGCTCGAGCGCGCGATCAGCGAGATCAACGACCTGAAGCCGCAGATCGTCGTCTGCTCCGGCGACCTGACGACGTTCGGCTTCAAGCACGAGTACTGGGAGGCGAAGCGCTACCTCGACCGGATCGAGTGCGATTCGCTCGTCGTGATTCCGGGCAATCACGACTCCCGGAACGTCGGCTACGTCCACTTCGAGGAGCTCTTCGGCGAGCGGAACTCGGTCACGCGGGTGGGGGAGGTTACCGTCGTCGCGGTCGACTCGACCGAGCCCGATCTCGATCACGGTCAGATCGGCCGGGGCCGCTACCGCTGGATCGAGGAGCAGTTCCAGCCGGACGCGCGCCTTCGCGTCTTCGTCTGCCATCACCACCTGTTGCCCGTGCCGGGAACCGGTCGGGAGCGGAACGTGATCTACGACGCCGGCGACACGATCGAGACGCTGCAACGCGCCGGCGTCCACCTCGTCCTCTCCGGGCACAAGCACGTGCCCTATGCCTGGAAGCTCGAGAACCTCTTCGTGGTCAACACCGGCACGGTCTCCTCGCTCCGGCTCCGCGGGAACACGCGGCCTTGTTACAACATCGTCGAGCTGACCGGCACCCACGTCGACATCTGGCGTCGGCATCCGTTCCACGGGCAGGAGCGGATCATCCAGTTCTCGATCGACACCTTCGCGTACGAGAAGTACACCGGCCGGATCGAGGACGAGGTCACGACCCGCTCGTGAAAGCTCTCGCGCTGATCGACGGGGAGCATTACGCGCCCGTCGTGCGGGCGGCGCTCCAGGAGCTTCCGTACGAGTTCGTGGCTGCCCACGTGCTCGGCGGCACCGAGAAGCTGCGCGAGGACGACGACTACGGCGTCCCGCTCGCGGTCACGCTCGAGGACGGACTCACCGAGCACGGCGCGGAGGTCGTCGTGGATCTCTCTGACGAGCCGGTGCTGGGTCCTCCGGAGCGCCTCCGGCTCGCGAGCCGCGTCCTCGCGTTCGGCCTCCCGTATGTCGGCGCCGACTTCCGCTTCGACCCTCCCGAGCTCGAGTCGTTCCCGCTCCCGTCGATCGGGATCGTCGGCACCGGCAAGCGGGTGGGAAAGACCGCGATCACGGCCCATGCGGCCCGGCTCCTCGCCCGCGACCGCGACATCGTGGTCGTCTCCATGGGCCGCGGAGGCCCGCCGGAGCCCGAGCTGATGCGCAGCGCGCCGGATGTCGCCGCGCTCCTCGAGCTCTCGCGCTCGGGCCGGCACGCCGCCTCCGACTACCTCGAGACGGCGGCACTCACCGGAGTCGTGACCGTCGGTTGTCGCCGCTGCGGTGGCGGCCTCGCGGGCGCGGTCTTCGACTCGAACGTCGCCGAAGGCGCCAAGATTGCCGCCGGGCTCGAGCCCGAGCTCGTCCTCTTCGACGGAAGCGGCGCCGCGCTGCCGCCGATCGAGACCCGGCGCCGGATCCTCGTCGTCAACGCGCAGAGCGATCCGGCGGTCGCGACCGGGTACCTGAACGCCTACCGGCACCTCGTCTCCGACCTCGTCGTCCTGACGATGGCGGAGGAGGGCTCGGGCTGGGAACGGCTCCGCGACGAAGCGGCCGAGCTCGCGCCGACGGTCGTGGCCGTGACGCTGCGTCCGCGTCCGGTCACGGACGTCTCCGGGCGTCGGGTCGCCTTCTTCTCGACCGCGCCGGAGGGCGCGCATGCAAGCTTCGCCGAGCACCTCGAGAGCGCGCACGGGGCAGAGGTCGTCCACGTCTCCGGGGCGCTCTCCGACCGCAAGCGGCTGAAGCAGGAGCTCGAGTCCGTGGAGGCCGACGTCTATCTCGTCGAGCTGAAGGCGGCGGCGATCGACGTCGTCGCGGAGGCGGGATCCGAGAATGGTGCCGAGGTCGTCCTGGCGGGGAGCGACGTCCTCCCGGCTGCGGGTGAGCCCGATCTCGACCGCGAGCTCCTGCGGCTGGCCGACGAGGCCTGCGGATGAGTGAGCGGCGGCACGGCGAGCGAGACTTCCTCGGAAGCGAGCAGACGCCCTTCTCCAAGGGCCTGCTGGCCCGCGTCCTCGCGGCGATCGGAGTCCCCGTGGAGCGCGCGTACGAGCTGGCGCGGAGAATCGAGGCCGACCTCGCCGCCCGGCACGAGCACACCCTCGAGCTCGACCGGCTCCAGGAGCTCGCCGTCGATCTCCTCGGCCCCGAGGCAGGCGCCCGGGCCGTTCGCCGCGTCCGCCGCTACCGCGCCCTCCAGGAGCTCGACCTGCCCGTGATCGTCCTCGTCGGCGGCGGCACCGGCACCGGCAAGTCCACGGTCGCGACCGAGGTCGCCTACCGGCTTGGAATCACTCGCGTCACCTCGACCGACTTCGTCCGCCAGACCATGCGGGCCTTTTTCGTCAAGGAGTTCATGCCCTCGATCCACTTCTCGAGCTTCGAGGCGGGGCTCGGGCTCTCGAAGGCGGAGGAGGAGGAGTCCGGCGACGCCGCGCTCCTCGGCTTCCTCGACCAGACCCGCAACGTGCTCGTCGGGGTCGAGGCGGCGCTCCAGCGTGCCCTCGACGAGGGCTGGTCGATGGTGCTGGAGGGGATCCACCTCGTCCCCGGGATGCTCGCGGTCGAGCGGCAGGACGCGCTCGTCGTGCAGTGCGTGCTCTCGATCCCGGACGAGGAGATCCATCGCACGCACTTCTGGATCCGCGACGCGACCACCGACGGCGTCCGGCCCGTCGACCGCTACATCGCGGGCCTGCCGGAGATCAGGATGATCCAGGACTACATCGTCGACAGAGCGAGGAGGAACGACGTGCCGGTGATCGAGAACGAGGGGCGGAGAGATGCGATCGGCGCGGTGATGGAGCTCGTGCTCGAGAGCGCCGAACGTCGCGCGGAGGCGTCCGCTTGAGCGAGGAGCAGCGCCCGACCTGTCCCTGCGCCCTCTTCGCCCGCGCGACCGAGTGGGCCGCACTGGCGGGTGCGCGCTGGCTCGGCCGCGCCGACCAGGATGCGGCGGAGGCGGCTGCGGAGGGCGCGATGCTCGCCGGACTCGCGGAGTTGCCGATCGACGGCACGGTCGTGATCGGGGCCGGAGACGACGTCCTTCTGGGG
>Ga0136611_10000064_pt1 | contig 54281 bp, 52 predicted proteins | sample AntDrymUQ2232306_2_FD_106645 | JGI IMG/M metagenome (GOLD analysis project Ga0136611, IMG submission 106645) | Polar desert sand microbial communities from Dry Valleys, Antarctica - metaG UQ223 (23.06) | ecosystem: Environmental > Terrestrial > Soil > Desert | place: Antarctica: Dry Valley... | reverse complement strand
ACATTATACAATTTTCCTTCATTCGTCAAAAAGTTGCAAGCACAAGCAAAAAAGATAATTTACGGTATTCCATCTAATGATATTGTGTGGTTAACAATACTACCTTTAGTATTCAAAACTACCATGAATGCCAATAACAACCTTGTCATCCGGCTGAATGTCCTGCCTGACCAATTCGTGAGTAATACCCATCCGGCGCATAATGTCACGCAGCCGTTGGACGCCGTGATAATTGCTGAATTCGGTTCGGGCGGCAAAGCGTTCTATTTTGCGGCCGCTAACCAAATAACGGTGATCGCCGTCTTTGGTAACCTTCCATTGCAGGTCAATGTTTTCCAACCTTATAACCGGCATGGCACTGTTTACCTCTTCGGCTACTTGGGCGGCCGTAGTGCGGGCGGCGTCAACTGCTTTTTTTAGTGTGAACAAAACTTCTTTTAAGCCGACTTTACTCAATGCCGAAGCCGCCAAGACAGTTACACCTTTGCCAGCCGCTTTTTGGAGGGTGTGAAGGGCGTCAGCCACAATGTCGTCGTCCAGGCCCTCTATTTTACTGAGCATGACGACTTGTGGCAGTTTGGACAAGTCGGTGCTATAGCTGCCAAGTTCAGACTGAATGGTTTTGTAAGCCGCTACAATATCGTCGTTATAAATGTCGACCAGGTGTAACACCACAGCCGTCCGTTCGACGTGCCGTAAAAAGTCATCGCCCAACCCCTTGCCCTGGCTGGCACCTTCTATCAAACCAGGGATGTCGGCCATCAACAAACTGGTGTCAGCCGTAATATCGACCACACCCAAGTTGGGCGTTAGAGTAGTAAAAGGATAGTCGGCAATCTCCGGTCGGGCATTACTGATGCTGGCCAGCAGGGTTGATTTGCCGGCATTGGGCAAGCCAACCAGTCCAACGTCAGCAATAATTTTGAGTTCCAAAACGCCATCGATAGCTTCACCTGGTTCGCCCCGCTCGGCCAGCCGGGGGGTTTGGTGAACCGATGAAATGAAGTGAGCGTTGCCGTAGCCACCGCGGCCACCCCGAGCTACAATGACCGTCTGGCCGTCCTCGGTCAAGTCAGCCAAAATATTACCGTCATTATCGGACAATATCGTGCCCACCGGTACGGCAACTTGGTTGTCTTTACCACTCCGGCCATGCCGGTTACGCATTGAACCGGCTTTGCCGGGAATGGCTTTGATTTGACGTTGGTAACGGAAGGCCGCTAGTGTGTTTTGATTGCGGCTGGCGACCAATATAATACTACCGCCATTCCCACCATCACCACCGTCTGGTCCACCCTTATCAATAAACTTTTCCTGCCGGAAACTAACCGAACCGGCACCGCCGTCACCGGCTGATAATTTGACTACTACTTTATCAACGAACATAAGCTATTATTATAACAGTTTATAGACAATTTAGTAGATATAGTAATGGTTGCCGGCTTGGGCGGGGCTGATAGTACGGGTACTGACCTTGTTCCAGCCCTTGACATTCATTTCCGATACATTGACACTACCGTCTTCGCCGACTGATTCGACATAACCAACATGACCATAAAAGTCATACGGAGGGAACCAAATTACAGCCCCGGCTTGCGGTACATTGCTACCGGCTAGACCAGCCCGTTGCGACAAGGTTTTCCAGGTACTAGCGTTGCCGAGGTTGCTAGGGATAGGCCGTCCGGCTTGTGACCTTTTCAGAGCGACGTACCAGGTACAATAGCCTCGGTCATAACCATTGGCACTGTAAACCGGCATCGATCCGCCCCATGCAAAGGATGACCCGCCGCTATAAATTCCACCCCTGGTAGGCTGGACAACCGGAGCCTGGGCATCAGGTATAACTATTACATCGCCGTTCTGTAAGCCTTTAATTTCGGCGTCATTGAAGGCTGTAATTTGGTCTTTATTGGTACGGAATTTTTCGGCTAATGTTGCCGCCGTGTCGCCACTTTTGACGGTATAGACGACACCACTGCTGACTGGTGAAATTAACAGCTCTTTGCCCACCGCTACCCGTTCGCCGGTTATTCCGTTGGACAACCGTATGCTGTCTGAAGTAACGCTAAATTTAGCGGCGATGCTAGTAACGCTATCACCGTCAACTACGGCGTACTTTTTGACGTCAAACCGGGTTTTCTCTTTGCTGGATACAATCTGCGGCTTAGCCACGACTTTTTCGTTAGTGGTAATAGCTAGGCCGGCATTAGCCGTATCGGCCAAGTTTCGAACCGATGGCGTTTCTGGGAGGTTGGCCAGGTTAGAAATATTAACGGCAATATCGGCCGACGACAACTGGTCGAGCGGGCTAAGTTCGGCCGACGACTGGCCGGCACTATTCTGGGCTATAATCTGCCCGTTACTAGAACCGCTGATTACAGCTAATGAAACGATGCCAAGAATAGCCAAATTACCGGCTACCAAGCCGTAACGGACCAGGCGTTTCCTGAATTTTTTGGTTAACGACCAAGTGTTTCTTTTACGGGTTCGAGTGCGAGAATTGATTCCAGTGCGAGCTGAAGCATGCGAATTAATAATAATTGTTCTCCTAAAATGTCGTTCTTGATGTACATTTTATGGGGTCAGTAGTAACACCTATACCATATAGTACTTGACGAGTATACCATTAATCGGCCAGTCAATGCAATATCTAGCTTATGCTTTATCGATTAAAATAAACTGCAGAGTTTTATGCAGTGTTGCTTAGTAAGGGCTTCGTGTTCTTCGACTGTTTTAGAAAAATACGTAACACCGTCGTCACCAGCTACAAAGTAAAGAAAATCCGTACCGGCCGGCTTAATTAGCGCCCCAAGTGATGACTGGCTGACATTACCGATTGGTCCGGGGGGCAAACCGGTTTTGAGCCGGGTATTATATGGTGAATCGTAGCGAACAGATAGTTCAGCTCCCGCCAGTATAGCCCCATAAAGAGCTGTTGGGTCCGACCCCAGCATCATGCCAATTTTATATCGTTTCAAAAAAACTTGGGCAACCTGCGGCTTGTCGGCTAGCTTACTTACTTCCTGTTCAATAATCGACCCTATAATGATGCCCTGATGAACCGTTAGACCTTGTTGCACAATTCCGGCCCGGACTTCTGGCGTCAGGTACTTTTGCATTTCATCCAGAGAAGCCTTTACAATGTCACCCGGCAAGGTTACGGATGTTTTTTGAAATGAATCGGGGTACAAGTAGCCCTCCAGGTTGTCGGCCGGCGGTTTATCGACCAAAGCAGGGTGATTGACGTAAAGCTTTGGATCTAGAGCAGCATCAACCTGCTCGGCCGTCCAGCCGGAATTTATTAAACCTTGCCGTATTTGATCAATCCGCTTAGCCGGTAGGATTGTAACTAAATCAGTCGCTACCCGGCCATTAGTTAAAATATCAGTGATCACTGGTACCGATTGGTTTTGGCGAACATAAAATGAACCAGCTTGCAATTTGTCGCGTAACCCCTGATTACGCACGTACCACTCAAACGCCCAAGCTTCTCGAATTATACCCTGGCCGTGCAAAAGCTCTGCGATTTCTTTGACAGTCGCGCCGCTTTTGATTGTAACTAGTTGATTTTGCTCAGATGGACCGGCCGCCAGAAGATTTTGGTTATACATTGTCCGCAGACCAATTACCGATCCAATTAGCAGCAGCCCACCAATCAATATGGTCCAGAAAAATAGTTTGCTTTTTTTGATGTGAAATCTGGGCATTTTAGCGGCCTTCCTTTAAATAATCTTCAAGAATATATACTGCGCTCAAAGCATCGATAGCAGTCTTGGGGTACGGTTTGCCCCGGGCATCCAACTCTTCTTTAGCTTTGTGGGAAGTGAGGGCTTCATCCTGAAAAATCACCGGTTTACCAAAGGTAGCTTCTAAATGCGAGGCAAATGCCCGGACATAACCGGTCTGTGGAGTATCATCACCGCTTAAATTACGGGGCAATCCAACAACTAGGCAATCCGGCTGATATTGAGTGATTAAGGCTCCCATTTGGTTATCAAAATCAGCGTCATTGCTGAGCGTCGTTAAAGCTCCGGGCAGTTGGGCGATTTCGGCCGCCAAAGCTATACCAATTCGCTTTTCACCGATATCAAGCGCCAGTAAATTGCTCATTTTGTTGGCTGCTCAAAATTAATCTTAATTTTATTGGGGTCGGCTGGTGTCCGCGTGACCCAAAACGGGCTATATTTAATTTCAATTTCCCGGACACCCGGCCGACCGTTCAAAATAGTTTCAACGTCGCCCTTTTTCTTGCCTTTGACAGCTTGGCGGATCTCGGCCTCGTCCTGCTTGACGCCAGCCGATCCTATCACCGAAACGCCAAAGTTATACGTTTTGTTACGTTGCTGTTCGATATCTTTGAAGATTGCCTGATTAAGTCCGTTGCCCAAAATAACCTGGGTACCGCTATTTATTTTGGATTTAATATCAGTTTCTATGAATTGCTTTAGGTCATCGCTGTTGACACTCAACATAGTGTAGCCGGTAACAGTAGTAACGGTCACCTCAGACGCTTCCGCACCGACTCCTGGAGCAGTCGTGGTCATAGGCTCAGCGCTAGCAAAAGTCGCTTCCAACGGTGTCGCCCTGGAAGCCTTTGATTGTACTATGATTTCCTGCTTGGCAACTTCCAACCCGGCCGAGGCGGTTTTTTGACGGGCGCTGTCGATATCAGCCTGCGACACAACTGTGATAATACTGCTAGTACCACCGCTCATATCGGAGCCCTGGGCTTTTAACCCGCTGTCAAACCCGGCTACGTTGTAAGCCCTAGCCGATAGATTGGCTTGATCACCGTTGCTTTGGGCAACAACTCTGGATTGGCCGATTTGGCCGGAGCCGGGCCTGCAGACATTGCCCGGAGGGCCATAACGGGCTTCATCCAGTTTTACATCAGCTTGGGTAATAAACGTTACGCCACCGTTACTGACACCCGTGCCGGCTGGAATCATGACATTGCCCTCAGTATTGGTACAATTCGTGAATGTTACTGTGCCACTAGCCTTAGTTCCGCGGTCCTCACGGCCGGTAGCCGGCACTTTTTGAACATCAGTTTTTTTGAGGTTCTGGATTGTGGCTCGGGCAATCTTATTTTCAATATCGATTTCATTGGCCTCGGTTGAAGCCACCAATTTTAGGTCGCTGGCCACATTAACGGAATCGGTTCGGACGGTAATAACAGCTTTAGGCAATATTTTGAAAGCCACAAACCATCCAATCAGCAAAAAGACTACCAGCAATCCAACGGCTATCAAACGGGTCCGAAACTTATTAAAATTGGGTACCCGCAGTTTTTTATTGAGCGGCAGTGTGCCGGCGGCGGCGATGGCTGGCTTGACCGGTTTTTCGTCATTGTCAATTTCGATCGGGGCGTCATTGTCGATAGCTGTGGCCGTTACCGCGGCCGGCAGAGTATCGGCGTCCGATAAGCTGGCAACTTCACTGTCAATCTCGGCCGGCTCCATATCAGTCGCTGGCGGCGGTGGAATTGCCGGCTTGGACTGCGGTGTGCTGGCAACATGCAACCCGACCAGTCCGGCCAGCGGTAACACACCGGCCTCGGTCGTAACCAGTACCAACCGTTTATTAGCTGACTCGGCTGAGCGTTTGAGCAATTTCATATTAACGATGCTCTGCATAACGGCCGCCCGTTTAGGCAGCACCAAAGCCACAATCTTAGATGAGGAAGATTGGACCTTATCAATTACGGCTGTTATTTCATCATCGACGTCGATGTAAATAACATCTTTGCTAACCGACTGTTTGGCCGGCTCCTTAGTAGTCATGTCCGCAGCATCCGATTAAATCTTTGTTTAATTGAGGCGGTCGTCGTCGTCACCGGTTCGTCCTGGGCTAATGTATCAACACCTACCCGCAATAGTCCCATAGCCGTAATATACGTGTGATCCGTCACCGAGCCGGTCAAATCGGTCACCCCTACCACCTGGGTCGGGTCGATATACTGAACCTGTGGCTTGCGGGTAAACGGCAACTCCTTGAACCAATCTGTTTCTTCCATCCGTACCATCAAGGCATCGAGCGATGAGCCACCACCACACAACAAAATCCGGTGTGGCAAGTGATCCAATTTAGGAAAATCGGCCAATGCCAGTTCGACACCACTGGTCCATACGTCTAAAGTTTTACTTATGGCAGCTTGGACAGCTTGGGCTTTGGATTTAGGCACATCAGCATCCTCGTAATTTAGTTTTAGTTGTTCGGCTGTTTCAAAATCGGTATCAGTTTGGCGCTCGATTGCCCGGGTATAGGCCCGGCCGCCGATACCAAACATTTTAGTGCCTTGTACACCGCCCTCATTTATAACTGCAATATCGGTTGTGCCGCCGCCGATGTCCATTAAAATTGCATTCATCGTGGCATTGGTGTCGTTGCCAATCATAGCCCGGGCAACAGCAAACGGTTCGGCCGCCACGGCAATCAAATCAAGGTCCAGCTGCTGAGCAGTCCGTTCCAAAGCCCCAATATGAATTAGTGGCGCAAAAGCGGTATAAAGTTGCACCAGAACTTCTTTGCCCTGGAAACCAATCGGGTTTGTGACAATGTAGCCGTCGATTTCTATACTAACCAGGGCGCTATTAACTAACCGAATGTCGACTGCTTTTCCACCCAGCTCAACACTCATTTGCTGCTTGGCAATAGCTTGCGCCCGGTTTTGGACCAGCTCAATAATTTTTTCTACTTCTGAGGCATCAAGCGGTTTGTCGGCATTCTTGCGTGTACACCGAACGGTTGTAGTAGTGCCTTTAACTAGCTCGCCGGCAATGCCTATAACGGCTAGTTTAGCACTAACCCCAGCTTGGGCTTCGGCGGCCGCCAATGCTGCGTCGCAGTTGGCCACAACGCCAGCAATGTCGGCGATTGCGCCGGCCTGCATATCACTTAAGCCTTGGTGGGCACGGCCAACACCAACAATTTCTATTTCATCCCCAGCCACTCTAGCAATCAGAGCTTTGACGTTTTCCGTGCCGATATCTAGCCCGACGACATACTGGTCGCTGCTTCCAGCTGATTTAGCTTTTTGTTTGGCGATCCGGGTTATTGAGCTGGCTTTGGCCTTAATATTTTCAAGCATAATCAATTTTAAGTGTAACATAGCTATCAACTCTATAACCAGACTTTAACTGAGATAGCACTATGGAATGGTTATCTTTGAGTTGGCAGTTCTGAACCGACGAAAGCAACTCGGGATAAAAGTTCTAAACGTTCGGGAGTAAGGTCGGCCGCTACAACCAACTGATCCGGAGCTTTTTCGAACGGCTTGCCATCATTCGAGCCGTAAGGCGATAGTATATCGGCCCAGAAAGCCGAATCCGGAAATTCCCTCCGTTCACCGGATAGTAATTCTACGATCACGTTTTTTCCTCTTAATTTAGTTACTAAAAGTTTACTATTAAAGCATAACCGTTTCAACCTTTTGTAGTAATAATTACTTCGTGTTATCCATATTTTTCACGCGTGAAAACTTAGTTGGAATATTACGCCAAAATAGCTTTTATACGCCTAATTCCAGCGCTGCTGGCCTCTTCTTTAATAATTTTAAAAACCTTATTGTCTTGAGCCAGTTCGCCAGTATGATCGACATGAGGGCCGCCGCAAATTTCAAAGCTATAACGGTCTGCCCCTGTACCCATCTGGTAAACCTTAACAGTATCGCCATATCGGTCGCCAAATGCGCCCAATGCGCCCATGGCAATAGCTTCCGCTGTTAGGTATTCCTGCCATGTAATTGGCAGGTCCTGGGAAATTTTGTCATTTACAATGGCCTCAATTGCCTCGATTTGCCCTGGAGTGACTTTGCTGTCATGGCTAAAATCAAACCTTAAGCGTTCTTCGGTCATGTTACTGCCCCGTTGCACAACGTGGCCGCCCAGCACATCCCGAAGCGCCTGATACATTAAATGAGTGGCAGTATGATATTTTTTGTGCTGTAGCGTTTGTCCGCCCAATCCGCCTTTGAATTCACCTTTGGTGGCTGTCCTAGAACGGTCGCGTTGCTGCTCCATTAACTGGCCAAAACCGGAACTAGCGTCCTGGGCTATGGCAATATTTTGCCGGTGGGCTTCTTCGATTGACAGTTCAGTCGGGAAGCCATAGGTGTCATATAGTGTAAAAATGTCGTTGCCGGTTAATACGGCGCCGTTTACCGCTGCATTTGTGGCCACCTTTTGATCGAATAACTTGAGGCCTTTACGCAAAGTTTGCCGGAAGGCCCGTTCCTCCTTTTCTAACACGGCTACCACTTCGACTCCCTTGGCGGCGACCTCCGGGTAATCTTGGCTGTAGATATCAATAATTACAGGGACTATCTTTTGGCACATGTTTTGATCGATGCCCAATTCCAGCCCAAACCGGATAGCCCGGCGAATCAAACGGCGCATAACATAACCCTGCTCTTTGTTGCTTGGCGCCACTCCATCGATGGCTAGGAATGTGGCCGCTCTGAAGTGGTCAGCAATTACCCGCATGCTGGTAGTATGATCGGCATAACTTTTGCCACAAATATGCTCCAGATTGGTGATAATTGGCCAGAGTAAACTAATTTTAAAGACATCCGGGCTATCGATGGCAGCGGCAGAGATTCTTTCCAAACCGCCCCCAAAATCGACATTTTGGCTTTGTAGTGACTCAAAGCCCTGGGCCGTCCGCTGATATTGCATAAATACTTGATTACCAATTTCCATGAACCGGCCGGAATCACTTGCCGGGTGCGGTAAGCCATAGCCAGGGTCATGGTTGGCATCACCAAAGTCATAAAAAACTTCGCTGTCCGGGCCGCATGGGTCGCCAATTGGTGTTTTGGCCAAACCGCCGCCGCGACTCCACCAGTTCTCGCCGTCATCGTAAAAGAATATCCGGCCGCCTTGCATGCCAGCTTTATCGCCGTCAGACTGGGAACCAAGCGTTACAATTGGTGCGTCTATCCCTTTGGCAGCAAATAATTTCTGCCATATTTTAGCGGCAACATCGTCGCGTTCAATGCCGCTTGATGCTTCCCCTATAAAACAGCTAACATAAATTCTAGTCGGGTCCAGCCCAACCACGTCGGTCAAAAATTCCCAGAACCATGTAATCTGCTCCTGTTTGCCGTAATCACCCAAACTCCAATTGCCCAACATTTCAAAAAAAGTTGTGTGGCGGTTGTCGCCTACCTCCTCAATATCCTGGGCCCGCAGACAAGTTTGGCTATTGACCAGCCTTCTACCACTCGGGTGGTTCTGCCCTAATAAATATGGCATTAAAGGTTGCATGCCAGAACCGGTAAACAATGTCGTCGGGTCATTTTGGGGCACCAGCAATGAGCGCGGAATCAGCGCGTGCTGGCGGGAAGTAAAAAACTCCAAATACTTTTGACGAATAGTTTGGGCATCCATGCGTTAAATTGTAGCAGATTTACATCAGTTATAATTGTGTTAAAGTATAATTATATGAAGCCGGTTAATAAAGACTGCCTACAATTTTGCCCGGTCGCTAGGGATTGCGACCTGGCCCAAGCCTTGGTTACGCAGCAGCTTAAGATTAATTTCAAATTAGAGGAGGGGCTTAACAAAAAAGAAAGTTCAATCCGGGCCCATGATCTCAATATGGGGATGGGTATAATAAGCGGTCGGTTAACTGCCGAAGAAGCAGACGAACTTGAAAAAGCTCAAGCTAAGGCTAATTTTAAAGGCGTAAGCAGTCTTAGCGCCAGAATGGCCCAAGACCGGGAAGTTGTTGAAGCCGTCTACCTGGCTATTGAAGATACAACCCGAGTTCTGTTTCCTACCCAAGAAGTTTTACTAAGCGCCCGGCCAAATTGTCGAGGGCCCAGGATTGATACGTATAGCCGAATTAAAGAAATCTTTCAAAATAGCCGCCGTCAATTTATGATTTTGTCTGACTGTATAATGTATCCGACCCACATCAGCCGAACCATAAACACTGCAAAAAGTGATTTAGACGGCGATCGCCAACGAGCTGGCGAGCAACACGAAACTTATCTTTCTCAAGCCAGCACCAGGTGCAGTCAACGAGAGCCAAGAGAAATGGGTGAACTGCTCAGAAAAACCAAAATTATGAAAAGAGCTCTCCGTTAACCGACTAGTCGGCACAGTTAGACGACTATTCCACCACCAACTACCCGCTCGTTGTCATATATAACTGCCGACTGGCCGGGCGTAATTGCCCGGATTTCATCTTGCAAAACTGCCGTTATATTTTGGCTACCTGTGATTTCATCAAAAGACGGCTTACCCAGCTGGCAATTAATTAAGCTTGCCCGGTATCTGGTTCGAATTGTGTACGAGTGGCCAGGCTCGGGTGGATTATTAATCCAGTGCAGGGCCGATAGTGTCATTTCCTTGCGCCACAGCCTCGGGTCATCCAATTGCGTGGTGACATAAACCTCATTTTTAATCATGCTTTTTCCAACCACGTAATAAGGCAGCCCGCCCCCCACATCCAAGCCATGGCGTTGGCCAATAGTATAAAATATAGCGCCCTCATGGGTCCCAATTATTCTCTGGTGCTGATCAATAATTGAGCCCGGCGCAGTGGTGACAAACTGTGACAAAAAATCCCGGATGCCGACTTTTCCAACAAAACAAATGCCTTGGGAGTCTTTTTTTGCTGCTGTTACTAAGCCTAGTCTTGTGGCAATTTTACGCACTTCAGGTTTTTCGTAGCCCCCTAACGGGAATAAGCTGCATCCTAAGGCCGGTTGCGTTACCCGATATAAAAAGTACGCCTGATCCTTATTTTTATCGAGGCCCATTAGCAGTTGAGGTTGCCCCTCAAAACCAGTTTCGGCATTATTTATCCGAGCGTAGTGACCGGTCGCAATCATATCCGCACCATCAGCCAGGGCAGTGTCTAAAAACAATTTAAACTTGACCTCTTGGTTGCACATAATGTCAGGGTTCGGCGTCCGGCCGGCCTGGTATTCGTCAATCATGTATTGCACTACTCGGTCGCGGTATTCAGTTTCAAAATCATACATTTTGAAGTCTACGCCAAGCTGCACGGCGACGCGCTTGGCATCCTGGTAGTCTTCTTGCCATGGGCAAATCATGCCCGGCAAATCCTGGCTCCAGTTTTTCATGTACACGCCCACCACTTTATAGCCCTGCTCCAAAAGTAAAGCGGCCGTAACAGAGCTATCCACCCCGCCACTCATTCCAACATAAATTGTTTTTGACATATTTAAACTATTATATCAAAAATTTAGAATGGCCGTTCGCCGCGTTCAATTCGCTTACGCAATACATGAAGTTGGTGTTTACGACCCAACCAAAAAGTTAAAAATATGAGCGGTATTAGAACTGCGGCCGGCCACCAGATAATTTTGGTCTGGGTAACTGTGCTTGGGCTGTCACCGGCAGCCTTGCTGGCATCGGTTTGCGATAATGGGCCATTAGCAACTCCCACCAACTGTAAATAAGCAACGCCGCCATTGGCATCAGTCGTTTTCACAATCACGTTGTATACACCGGCACTGGCATATTTATGCTCAATATCTACCGTCCCGGCGAAAGCCTGGCTTTTGAGGTCGGCCGGAGTGCCATCACCCCAATCTATACTAATAGCATACGGCCCTTGCCCGCCGGATAGAATTATCGGCCAAGTAAGTATTTGCCCGGGATTGGCACCGCGTTTAGCAAAATTGCTACTTAAACTAACCCGCGACGTTCCACCAGATTGAGGATTGCTATAATTGACTGCCGTTGTAGCCGAATCTGGCCCAGCCTGATCTAATGCATCATATACGCGTGCCACTAAATCATTTTGGCCGTCAAACAAATCTATCAAAATCGAAAAACTGCCATTAGTACACTGCACTGACCCGGCAAACACATTATTTTTAAACAGCTTTACTAGTAGGCCATTGGGGCAAATACCACTCACCGTCACAGGCAACGATGTGAAAGTCTGACCATTTCGGGGTATCGAAATAGATGCACCCGTAGTTGGAGGCGGTGAAGATATCGTGCCTTGGACACCAATCGAGCCGCGTTGGGGGTTTTCGGGTGGCGGGGAGACTTGGGCTACAGCCGGCAAAACTGGTGCCAAAGCTATGGCTAGTAAACTCAAAAGACTGACTCGTTTTATTAGTGTGGCAATGTTTTTTATCATGATAATTTGCTTAGTTTAATCATAAGCTTTTTTGGGTCAAACGACAAGGGTCACTGGTTATGAGTGACCCTTGGGTTAGCGATTAATAGTTTAGTTCTTGTGTTTTTTGGCAGCCTTTTGTTTGAATTTGTTGACTGTGAAGAGCGAGCCACCAATGATAGCCAGTAATAGTAGGCCAAGCACTACCAACGCCCATACCGGTACATACCAGAACGAAGCTTTAGCTGTCAGTATATCGCCACTGCCTTGCTTGTAGCCAAGGTTGGCTTCGATTGTGTAACGGCCTAAGCCTCCGCTGGGCTTGCCAATTGGGTCTTGGAACTTGCGGATACTGCCCGGCAATATGTTTGCCTGGTTTTTATTGAACTCATAATCCTTTACGACCTTACCAAACATGTTTTTAACTTGGACTTTGCCGAATGGTTGTAAGTGAATGTCGCCAGCGTTATCGATTCTAGTCAACACATCGACATCACCATTAGTAAAGAAGCTTTTGAATTTGCCTTCTCTGCCGGCGCCAAATTGCAATAAATTTAGCTGTTCCTTCAAGTCGCCTGGAACACGCACTAGTGTGATGGTACCTACACTGGCCGTAAGGCTAACATTACCATCATTATTGACATCGGTTGGGATGAAGCGAATTGCACCGTAATAGCCACCAGCTGACGCGGCAGTCGGGATCGTTACTTTAACGTCTATGTCCTTTTTTTCTTCTGGCCCAAGATTAATGTCGTCCAATTTCCCGACTAACGTTTTGAAACTGTTTTTTGGAGCCGGTACGTTTTCATCAAGTATCAATCGCGGTTCACCGTCTTCCTGGGCACTAGCAACAAAATCGTTCACAACTGGCCGGGCAATAATAGGCGATGAAGTCGGGTTCTCAACGGTTATGGTCAAAGTTGAACTTCGCCCTTTTTCAATTATTAGTTCACTTCGCACCGGAGAAATACGAAAACCATTACCTGACTCACCATTAGACTGGGCAATAGCGCTCAAGCCACTAAACCCTATCAAAATTGATGTCGCCGTCATAAATACCGCACCGCGAATTAATAGTTTGTTCATCTCTGTGTACTCCATCCTTAACATTTAGGTGTTTATCTAATAGTGCTTATGTTAACATAATCCTTAAAAATTGCCTAGGCAAATATACGATAAAGTAGTGGCATAGCTACCAGGTGCTTGGTTCGAATCAATATTGGCAATGTAGCTGACTGTAAATTTATTCCATTCACTACTTGTCGCCGAACTTGCCACCTTGTCACCGTCAATAAATTTGAAGAGATTGTTCCCATTATAACCGCTTGCTGCACTGCCGGATCCGGAGCCACTAGTATTACTTCCAACGACTGGGTTGCCGTTCGATGTTAAATTTATACCAAATTGGCTTTTATTTGTAGCTGAAGCCGTTGGAGTAACCGGTGCGTTTATTACGTTGTTTCCGGAAGTTAACGTGGTACCGCTGACGCTGATGCTGTAACCACCAGCGGCATTGGTAGTCACAATCATCTGAGATGAGTCTGCCTTGGTTTGCCGGGTTGAAAATTCACCCAAATTTAGTATAAAACTAGAAGCCGTGTTGCAATCAAAATTGTTTATAGTTACCCCGGCGCAGAAAGTTAAGTGTGGTGGAACCTCACTAGCTATGACTAACTGATCATTATTCGTAAGTGCCACGCCCCCTTCCTCGATATGGACCCCAGTCGCATCAATAGAAGTGTATGTGCTAATTCTTAGGTAGTATGTCCCGCCATCACTGGGATTGATAACATTATCAAATTGATAAGTTGATGGACCAACGGTTGGAGCAGCCGCTGGTCGACTCAGAACAACTGCATTGTTAGGACTACCTGGAGCAATTAGAAAACCCGTTTCACCTGTTTGAGCAGCTAAAGTTGAGGCTGCAATATTAAAGCCATTTGGGGCCGTACAGGCTGTCAAAACTAACGGGTCATTACTACAAAATTCTAATAAAATTGACCCGACCGGTACGGCTGTATTACGAAAGGTAAATCCTATTTGGTGTACAGTGGTTGCGCTCGCTCTTGAATCCGCTACTAAATCGTAACGGTCGCCAAGAGCAGTCGCAGCATGCGAAAGCGGCACTACTTGAAATAGTAGTGCCGCCGTTAATATTATGCCGGTAATCAGTCTGTGAGATTCAATAACACTTCGATTAAACCGCAACATAACCATTCTATCCTCTAGTATACGCCTGTGGCGATAAACGTCAGAGTAGATGTGTAAATACCTGGTTCAGTGGTGTTACTTACGCCACCGAGGAAGGTTAGAATACCAGTCGAGAAGTCACCAGCGGTTTTAGTAGCTATTGGTACACCATATGTACTCGTGAAGTTACTGTTGGCTGTTGTAGTATCGAAGGCATAGAAACCGTTGTTGCTGAAGCCTGCACCCTGGCCGGCTGTAGAACCCGAGCAAGATGTAGCGGTTGAGGTACCACCGTTTTCACCGTCGTACTGTGTGGTTGGGGCTAATCCTGTGCTTGTACCTGCACCAGCACCAGTTTCACGGTAAGTACAGAGACCGAATTGCTCGGAGCCTGCAGCGTACTGTGCACCGGTAGCGCTACCAGCACCAGCTGGATCAATCGTGAACGAGCCAGAGGTTAGAGTAGAGCCTTTGGCCCGGATAGTGGCGCCTAAAGATGCATTGGTAGTAATGTTGTACTTGGCAGTTTTGGAAATTGAAGGGGATGTGCTGCTTAGAACACCATTTGCGTCACCTAACACAACTGGGTTGGTTGTGGTGTTACCAGTACAAGAGGCACTTGCAGCTGATGTGTAGATACAGAAGGTTAGGCGTTCCTGAACCTTGGCCTGTATCGTGATCTGATCGGCTGTACTCAATGCAGTACCACCGGCATCAATTGATGAGCCTGGAGTGGTTGCTGTGTAACCAGTTGCTGCAGCCGATGTAGCAAAACTCAACATTCTTCCATAAAAAGTAGTGTTTGAGGTGCTAGGGTTTGTAGCTGTCGTTATTGTGAAGCTGACAAGTTGTCCAGCCGCTACCGAAGTAGCTCCAGCTGCATTAGTCAGCGTGAACTTACCGGCCGATACAGCCCCGGTCCAGCCAGTTTGTGCCGTGCCGTTAAATGAAGGCTGCGGGTTAGACGCTGCACCCCATGAAAAACCGGCTGGCGTAGTACATGTGTCGCCGATAATTGGCGAGTTGTCACATATTTCGATAACTAGTCCCTGTAATACGCTTGTAGTCGCCGCTTTGAACGATACTTCATAAGAAACCCCGGTAGCACCAGCAGTCGAACTGCTGATTTTTACTTGGCGTTCGGTAGGCAACCCATAAGCAAATGCTTGATTAGGCACGAACAATGGTGCTGCAGCTGCTACTAAAAGTAGAGCTGCAGCTGCCAGCGATGTCGGCCGCTGAAGCCGTTTGATAAAATTCATATATTTCTCCTATATTTGTTTTTTGTTTTGTTGATAGTACCTACAACATACCATAAGCGTTATTTACAATGCAATATGTTTGTTGTTGAAAAGACGTTGTAAAATTTAGTACGAACCCGTTGCTATTAGTGTGACATTCGAGGTATAGATGCCTGGTTCTGTTGTATTGCTGATGCTACCTAAAAATGCAATGACTCCGGTAGTAAAATCGCCGGCTGTCTTGGTGGCGATTGGCGAGCCGTAAGTTGAAGTTAAATTGTTATTGGCGGTCGTAGTGTCAAATCCAAACGAGGCGGTACCGTTATTGCCGGCCGATTGCCCGTCAACAGTACCACTACAGGTACCACTATTATATGGGCTTTGAGCGGTAAACCCGGTGGTAGTTTGGCTACCCGAATCAGCATAAGTACAAAAACCATATTGTTCGGTACCGCTTGCATAGGCTGCCCCGGTTGCATCACCTCCTGCCACCGGATTAATATTGAAAGAGCCCGATGTCAAAGTGTTAGCTTTTGCTCTAATAATGACATTATTAGATGCATTGGTAGTTATATTGTATTTAGTAGCTTTGTTTATTGACGGCAAAATATTACTAAGGACTCCATTAGAATCGCCTAATAGTACCGGATTAGTCGTAGAAACAGCCGAGCATGTGGTAAAACTGGCGGCAGAAGTGTAGACACAAAATATGATTCGTTCCTGAACCTTAGATTGAATCACTATCTGATCGGCCGTACTCATTGCTACCCCACCGGCATCTGTCGGCACATTGGTAGATTGGTTGGTGTCAGTGTAGCCGGTTGCAAAGTTAGACGTTGTATCATTTGGAAAAGTCAATATTCGGGCATAGAACGTACCCGAGGTATTCGGGTTAGTGACACCATTTATCTCAAAGCTGACTGGCGTACCGCTAGCGAATGTCAAACCAGTGGCATTGGTCAGCGTCAGCGTCCGTCCGCTGTTAAGCGCACCGACTGTCCAAGACGATATACCAGCCGGCGTTCCACCGGCACTTATAGTTGGCGTAGCTAAGGTAAACCCGGCTGGCGCCGTACAAGTATCTCCAATGATTGGCGTGTTACCGCAAAAGTCCACGGCAAGGCTTTTGACGGTAGAGCTACCGGATGGTGTGAATGTAACTGTATATTTAACCGCCGTCGCACTGATTTGCGAGCTACTCATTTTTACCGACCGCGACGTTGGCAAGCCGTAAGCTGAGGCTATTTGAGTAGCTAGACTGGGCACGACTATCGAAGTCGCAAAAAATATTGCACCAATTAAATATTTTTGTTGTTTATAGTACTTCACTTTTGACATTTTTGTATCCTTTGTTTCCCACACTTTTTGTCTATATATACCTACAATACTACAACGCTTATGGTTGATGCAAGTCAAAAAATATTATATTAATAAGTGCCGGTAGCTACCAGTACATGATTAAAAACATAGAGTCCAGACGGAGTCGAATTATTTATATTGTACAAATAGGACACTGTGTAATTAGTAATACTGGTACTTTTATTAGAGCTCGCAACAATGTCGCCCTTGACGTACTTAAACAAATTAGCAGTATTGTACCCGGCAGCGGCTGTGCCAAAAGAGAAAGTGCTATCTGGCTGCTGTAGCGGGTTAGCCCCCAAATTACATCCGGCTCCACAGAAGTTGCTGTTGAGCACCAGATTTATACCAAACTGTTCGGTCCCCGGCGCCGAGGCTGTCGGTGTGGTGGTAGTATTGAGTGTTTTGGGAGAAGCGGAGTTTTTGGGCGGGTCGGACTGGGTTTGGACAACGTAGCCACTGGCATTCCAGGCCCTGACGGCAAAATTACCGGTGGCTGTCCTGACTTGGGCCGTATCCAGCACACCAAGATCGATAGTGGCACCAGAAACTACAAATTCAATAAATGGCTCGGCATCGGTATTGAACCCGGCAAAAGCCTGGTAACTAGTGCTGGCGGTATTGCCGACGCCCAGTTCACCCAAGGTTTGTTTGGACCGGAAATTAGTCGATGAGGCATCTAATTCACCCCCAGAGCCAAAGAAAGTCTGGTCGACCCGGTAATTAGGCGAAGTCGAAGAAGTTTGCGCCAGTACATTTATAGGTAAGACAAAAAATGCTATTACTAAAATTGACAGTCCAGTCCGTATTTGTTTAACCCAGCTCATTTACAAGCATTTTGGCGCATTTTGAGCAAACTTGCAATGCCGTTTATGCTTTTGCGGCATAATGATGTATTATATAAGCAATAGCATTTACGTGTGCCAACAATGGAAAAAAAGCCAGACGAAACAAACCAGTTAGAAAGTTTAGAAGACCCGGGGACTACAACCGGATCGACTGTTGATGAGTCCAACAGCCTAGAAAGCGTCGATACGCCAGAGCCCGTCAAATCTAAACCAGTCAAAAAGAAACGCAATTTCAAAGATATTATCAGCCACGTAAACGTTTACGTACTACTATTCATCCTGATTATAATTGTGGCCGTCGGTATTGTATTGGTCGGTTCTCAAAGCAACAAAAAGGCCGATTCCCCGACGACTCTGGCCAGTAAAGGGCTGAGCGCTGATGAGATAAAAACCGTTGAGGGGGGTGAATCCAAGGTTGGAGACCCCAAACAAACACTTACTGTCGAGTCAAACTCGATTTTCAGCGGCAAAGTACTTGTTAGGGGTGACCTAGATGTCGCCGGTACTATAAAAGTTGGCGGCTCGCTCAGCTTGCCGGGCATTAGTGTCAGTGGCAATAGTAATTTTGACCAAATTAAAGCCAACAATCTGGGTATTGCCGGCAATGTCAGCATTCAAGGCATACTGACAATTCAAAAAAACATTGTATCTAGTGGGGGTGCGTCGTTTGGTGGCCCAATTTCAGCCCCACAGCTGTCCGTCCAGTCCCTGCAACTAACCGGGGATTTATCGTTGACACGTCATATCGATGCCGGTGGTGGTACTCCTGGCAAAACCGACGGTTCAGCCCTAGGTGGAGGCGGTACGGCCAGTGTCAGTGGTACTGATACGGCCGGGACACTGACTATCAATACTGGTAACGGCCCTAGTGCCGGCTGTTTTGCGACCGTAAACTTTTCGCAAAGATTTAATGGCACACCGCATGTTGTTATCACGCCAGTCGGCTCGGCCGCCGGTAGTCTAAACTACTATATCAACCGTAACAACACCAGTTTTAGCATCTGTACAGCCAACGCCGCGTCAGCCGGTCAGTCCTTTAGCTTTGATTGGGTTGCTATCGATTAACAATGAAGGTAATTAAGCGGCACTATAAGACGCGATCAAATGTACTGGATACCGTTACCTATATTGCCGGTCCTTTAAGCGTAGTCGCAACTCTGCCGCAGTTATACAGCATATATAAATCATCGGACGTAAGTAGCACCTCACTTTTAACGTGGGTATTATACATGTTTATATCTTTATTATTTGCCGTTTTTGGTATCCGTCACAAAGAAAAATTACTAATAATTACCTACGTTCCTATGTTAATTATTGAAGTTTTCATTGTAATATTCTTGATAGCAAAAGGTTAAGTTTTCACGCGTGAAAACTTAAGTTAAACGTCTAAAAATACAATCACATTGTCAGCTTTAACGTGCATTATGCCATGAGTTACGCCAATTTTTTCTTCTTTGCAATCGGTCGTCCGAACAACAACGTCACACTCATCAATCAGTGTCATAAAGTTATGGTGTTTGGGCAGGATATCAAACGGACCGGTACCATTAACGGCCGATACGCTGGTAGCTTCGCCGTCAAAATACGTTTTAAAAGGGGCATAAACTTTGACTTGGAAAGTTTTACCCTCAACCCGGCTTTCGGTTTTTTCAATTATAGGTTCGCCGCTTTGGTTTGCCATACTAGGTAATAATTTCCTCGATCGATTGCAAAGTTTGTTCGCGGGTAAACAAGTCCCCCTTCACGCCGTTCATTTTGGTCATAACGTTCATATTTTGGGTGAAGTTGGCGATAAGCTTTTTAGCTTTAGCGTAGTCGGCCCGGTCGCTTGGAGACAGTTCGTTTTCGCCAATGATGGCAATAATACTTTTTAAGGACTCGTATTTTTGCAGCAACGCCTGCACCTGGACACTTAACAGGTAATGACGGTCGCCAACAATATCCGGCGTCAAGAGTGATGAATTGGATAAGTTCAGGTCGACCGCCGGACGGATGCCCTGCTCGGCCACTTTACGCGATAGTACAATAATACCGTCCAGCTCATGCTGGATCATCTGGACGGCCGGGTCGCTAAGGTCGTCGGCTGGCACGTAAATTGTCTGAACACTGGTGATAGAGCCGTTTTCGTTGGAGCTCAGACGGTCTTGCAGTACCTTGATGTCAGAGAAAACGGTAGATTCATAACCACCTTCGTTAGGTACCTGGTCCAAGATAGTTGACAGCTCGTTACGGGCTTGGATGTAGCGATACATGTTGTCAGCAAAAAACAAGATGTCTTTTTTTTGCTTGTCGCGGAACTCTTCGGCCAAGGCAACACTGGATATGCCAATTAGTGACCGTAGCACCGGGTTTTCATTCATCTGGGCAAAAAACATGCAGGTGTTTTTGAGCAAATCATTTTCTTTGAGTGTTTCGTACAGTTCATGGCCTTCCCGGATACGCTCGCCAATACCGGTAAAAAACGACAGGCCCTTGCCACTTTGGGCAATGTTGTTGATTAATTCCATAGTTAGAACTGTTTTACCAACTCCGGCGCCACCAATAATACCTATTTTACGGCCTTTAACGAACGGCGTGAAAAAGTCGATGACTTTAATGCCGGTTTCCAATATTTCCGGTTTGGCGCTGCTGAAGTTCGTTGTTGTGCCCGGCAGCTGCATTATGTCCTTATAGACCATGTTATCATCAGTTACGGCTGGCTGGCCGTCCAACGGGTCGCCCAGGGCGTCCAGTATCCGGCCGATGGTGTTGTTGCCAGTTGGGATTTCGATGCCTTTGCCGGTTCGGTCGGCTTGCATGCCTTTTTGAACCCGCCGGTCTGACCTGACGTTCAAGCACATAGCTACGCCATTTGGCTCTAAGTGGTCAACCAGCAATTTGGTGCCGTGGCCATTCTGCAAAATTAGCAGTTCGCCAACCATCGGCGATTCGCCGTCGAACTGGGCCCGGACAACTAAATCTTTGATTGATATGACGATACCGGGGTTCATGATGGTACTCCTGACTTACGCATACCGTTAACTATCTCTTTTAACCGCTCATCTTTGATGGCGCGGCGGGCACGGTTAAAATCCATGTGCAGCTCGCCTTTGGATTCCTCGGCCCGAGTGTGGCTGGCCGACATGGCTCGAAACCGCGAGGCGTACTGGGCTAACTTAGAGTTAAGAATTAACTGGCTCATGGCAATCTGCAGCATTGACCGCTCTAGGTGGTCGACAACGTCATAGGTGCTAGGTTCAAATATATAATTTGCCTCACTGATAATTTCATCCGGCTTGTCACTGGCCTTGCCTTTGTTTTGAACGGCGGCCGACAGTTCGATCCGTTTGACGTCCTGAACCATCAGCGACACATATTCCTGGTAAAAAACAGTTGTGGTTTTATACTTTTGGACCTCCCTGATAATCGGGCTAACATTAATGTTCTGGTCTTTACTGGGCAACTTGAAATACTTTTCATAGCTGATACCGCGCTGGGCGAGTTGGATAGCACCGTGGTGGCCGATTACGATGATAGCATTTTTATCTTTGTCGTATGTTTTTAACATCAAGTAAATTAACTTTTGGTCGATGTCACCACTAAAGCCACCCTCAGCCGTGATAATTATATATAATTCTTTGTCGATAATTTCGTCCTCTTCGGCCTGACTGCGGCCAAATCCAAAATACGACCCGACCCGCAACTGCGAGTAGATTTGCCACAGTTCGTTAAAAAACTGGGTGGCTTGCAAAACTTGGTTTTTGATCCGGGCTATCTTCATACTGGCAATGCCTTCAAATACACCGGTTAGTTCAACCAATGTGCCCATAGCTATTTCTTCGCGTTCTATTTCGCTGGGTCGTTTCATTTTTTAAACTCCACAACTGATTTGGCCTTGAGTGCATCGCGGGCAGCGTCATATTGATCGTCAGAAGTTACGGTGGCGGCAATCTCATCAACGTTCAATTTCATGGCGCTGACATCAAGCTGAACACCGTCTTCCACATGCAGCACGATATCGAGCATCAATTGCTGAGCCATCAGAGAATAGGTATCGGCTGGGCTCTGAGTCATCAATTGGAACAGCCGCTTGCCGGTCGAGAGGGCGCGTTGGGCTTCCGGTGCCAGTTCGCTACCGAAGTGAGAAAACTCTTCGGCTTGCCGGTAATCGGCCAACAATTTGAGCGTTTCGGCCGCCAAGCCTTTTTGGCGCTTGTTGTGGCCTATACCGCCGGCCCGTGTAACACTGAGGCCGATATTCAGAGCCGGCCGGACACCGCTGCGGAATATGCCCATATCCAAAATCCACTGACCATCCGTAATTGACATGACGTTGGTTGGTAAATAGGCCGTAATGTCACCGCCGGCAGCATTTATCAGCGGAATACTAGTCAGGTGGGCGTCGTTACGAGATAAACGACCGGCTCGCTCCAACAAGCTACTATGGGCAAAAAACATATCACCAGGGTAGCTATCGCGACCCGGGCTAACGCCAGCCATCAGTGCAACCTCGCGGTAAGCATGAGCATGACTGGTTAAGTCGTCATAAATTATAATTGTGTCCTGGTTTTCGACTTGCCACAGGTATTCAGCCATAGCACAGGCAACGTAGGGGGCAATATAGCTCATGATTAATGACTCGAACATGGTCGATACCACCACGATAGCTTTGGCCAGGCCACCGTTGGCCTCTAGTTGTGTCAGTAACGTGTCGACATCGCTGCGCCGTTTGGCAATCAGGGCGTAGACTACCACTTGGTCGGTATTCTTTTGATTTATCGTCAACTGAGTTACCAAGGCGCTTTTACCGGATTTGCTATCACCCAACAGGGCCATCCTCTGGCCACGAACAATCGGGAACAGGCTGTCTATGGCAACGATGCCGCTTTCCAGCTGGGTGTCTAATAGCTTACGCTCAAACAGTGGCGGCGCAGTGTTGAAGACCGGCCAGATAGCATCAGCCGCGATTGGGCCTTTGCCGTCCAAAGGCTCACCAGTCACCGACACTACCCGTCCAATAAAATCTTTGCCAACTTTGCAGACCAGCTCCTGGTGCTGGATAACACCAATCGTCCCGGCCCGCAGAGTTTTACTACCAAGGTGTAATATAACCACATAGTCCGGATAGACCTGGTGAACAAAGCCCTTACTGCCGTCCTCAAACATTACTAAAGCTTGGATGGAACATGGCTGTAACCCGCTCATTCTCACCAGAAACTTGTCGACGGCAATAACCTCACCCACCGGGTTGCCAGCGGCTACGAATCCATCGAAGTGCTTGTTGCCGCTATTCATTTACTACCTCGGAAATTTTGGACAACAGCAAGCTTCGATTGTCTTTGAAACGTTCGCGCAGGCTGAAATCGAACTGGCGGTTAGTAGTGCGGACAACACAGCCCGCCCCTAGATTAAGTTGCAAACCAATCTGCAACAGCACTAATGGGTGAATTTCTTGCCTTAACCAAGCTAACAGGCGGGCGGTAAATAATGGTGAAGGGTCAGCTCCAAAGCTCACGTGCATGACCGGGGCTTCGGCGTGGATAGCTTTCAGAAACATGTATAGTTTATCGCGGTCTTCTGTAACGAGCATATTAAGTTTGTTTATAGTGATGGTTTCATCCAATAATTTACTTGTCCGGGGCAGCTTAATTGAAGTACCGGGTTCACGGATTGAGGCTTGGTGCATAAAGTCGTGCAGTGCATTGACCTCGCGCAGTAAACGGCCGACGTCGACTTTACTGACGATTCCGTTAGGGATAACTAGGATGGATTGGTTACGCTCCATCGCTCAAATCCCGTATAATTGCTTCTTTGTTGGCTTCAAGGTCGCTTAAAATGAACTCCAGCTGATCGTTTAGGTCTATTTGGTCACCAATGGCAGCCAAGACATAATGATTAACAATATCACCCATATTTTCTTCGAACCTAGTCAGCAAACGACTTTTCTCTTTGGCAATTTCTTGAACTAACTGTTGACCCATCATCTGGCGCTGTTGCTCAATAGCTTCTTGGGTTTTGGTTATCGATTCGACCGCCAGCTCTTTGGCATCTGTGATGGATTGTTCGTATTTGGCAAACTCTTCTTGTAGCTTTTGGATAATCTCGCTTTTCATATACTCGTTCAGCTGAGAAGTAGTCAATCGCAAATCCTGTTGCAGGAACATGGAATTTTCACCGATTATTTTTTCAAAATGCAGCCGGCCGCGGTTACGCAGTTCTTCACGGAATTCATCATTAAATATATGTTCAACGTCTGCTTTGGCCACGTCTTCGACCGCGCCGTCAACGGTTTTGCCCTTTTTTACACCGCTGCCACCGTTAAGTTTGACGGCTATATATACAAAAGCCAGCGTCGCAGCGCCTATACTAGCCAGTATTATCAATAAAGCCCAAAGACTCACCGTTGCCCCACCCTTATGCTTAAATCTTTAATAGTAAATATACTCCGAAAAGCCCACTAATGAAAATTATTAAGCCAGTTAAAATTACCTGAAACATACCCCGGATAATTGATTTCTTGCTTAATGGGTTACGACCAATCGATATAATACCGCTCCTGACACCGCTGTACATCAGTGAAGCGGCAATGATTGAACAAACCAAAAACACAATAAGAGATATATAAACCCGGATAGGGTTGACCGGCTTGCCAGCTATGGTTTCGCTGGCCCGTCGCAGTGACTCTGGCAAGTTAGACTCGGTCGCTTTGAGCAGCGGGTTACTGGAAACTCCAATATTAACCGGTATCCGCCCCAGCGATACGGTACGTTTGGCGCCAGTATTATCACTTATTTCGGTACTGCCAACAGCATTGGCTTTGCCGTCAAACCCGGCAAAAGCCCGGCCTATAATGACTGGATCGGTGGTCGTAGCAGTCGTGCCGACGCCTTCAATTGCCGAAATAGTTATATAATCGCCTGGTTTAATATTGCCGTTTTGATTACTGACTAGCACTTCGTACCGGCCGGCAGTGGCTACAAATGTCTTTTTAGTATCGCTGGACAATGTGACCGCCGCATCATTAGCATCTACCACAACTCCAAACGCTTTGTCGGCTGAATCACGTGTTACCGGCTGTATTTTACTGGTGTCATTTTTTGCCAATTGGACAATAAGGCCGCGTTGCAAGGCTTTATCTGAGCTATAACCCCGGCTGACAGCCTGAGCTATTACTGTTACAGCCGTGCTGGCGCTCACCAAAAACACCAGGGCTATAAAAGATAAAACCCGTGGCATTGTGCCAGATATTAATATTTTTGTCTTTTTCATAATGGTAACCATTACCATTATAACCGAAGTCTCAAATACTAGCTAGCGAAGAGCTGCTAGTGTTTTGAGGACGGTGTCAAGTTGTGATTCAGTGGTCGACAAACCCATCGTAAACCGGATCGTACTCCGAGCCGACTGATTGCCCATACCCAAAGCGCCCAAGACGTGGGACGGCCGGTCCGACCGAGCGCTGCAAGCCGAACCAGCTGCGACTGCAATGCCAGCTAAATCAAACCCGATAATTAACCTTTCATTGTCGCAGCCCGGCAGAGTGACATGAACGTTATTTGGCAACCGATATTTGATTGAGCCGTTGACGGTCGCGTCAGGGTGCTGGCTTAGTAAATGGCTTATGAAGTAGTCGCGTAAAACTGTCAATCGCCTTACTTCCGCTTCCCGGCGCCGGTTGGTTAGTTCAAATGCCTTGGCTAATCCGATAATACCGGCTACGTTTTCGGTGCCACTACGCATGCCCTGTTCTTGACCACCTCCCCTTATCAAAGGCCCCAAAACTATACCTCCTTTGATGTAGAGCAATCCAGTTTGTTTGGGGCCGTACATCTTACCGCCGTTTAAGGTCATCAAATCAACTCCCAAGCGAGCCACATTCAAGTTAATATAGGTGGCTGCCTGGCATGCGTCGGTATGGAAGTACAGTGGCCTCTTATTGCCAGCGGCTTGGCGTTCGATTCTAATAGTTTTGATAACACGGGCAATATCGCGCATCGGCTGAATAACGCCAATTTCATTATTGGCCATCATAATACTGACTAGCACTGTCTGTTGGTCTATTGTTTTGGCTAAATTTAGCACGTCAATCCTACCGTCAGCTTTGACGGGTACAACGGTGGCATTAAATTGACTGGCCGGCTCAATTGTCGCCTCATGCTCAATTGCGCTGACCAGTAAATTGCCATCCGGATACCGAGACATTACTCCATGAATAGCCAAATTATTGGCTTCGGTGCCGCCGGCAGTGAATACAATCTCAGCCGGACGACAGCCTAAATTGGCGGCGATCTTTGAACGAGCATCATTAATGGCCTGCCTGACTTGGCGGGCGGGGGAGTAGATTGCAGACGGGTTATAAAACTCGGCTTGCAAATATGGCAACATAGCATCCAGCACAGCTGGGTCAAGCGGCGTTGCCGCGGCATAATCTAGATAAATATAATCCGCCATGCGGAGCTCAGGCAAGACTGTAAAGTTGACGGCTGACCGTGTCCTCATAAGCCACAGCAGCCTGGTATAGACGGCGAGCTTCTTCTGGTTTAAGGGCTTCGAATCGGCCATCCTGAACTTTTATAATTGAATCGGGGCGAACATCATAACGGACAGTTTTATTGACCCGTTTGCCTTTGGCATCCGTCCATTCTTCAAACCAGACCCAAGTATTAGCGTCAAGACAGAAGAATTCACGACGCACATTATCGGGGATGGGGCCAAACACTTTACCGCCCAAGCGGGCTTCGTAACGAAGTAGTGCCTGATAGGCCAAAGCCTCCCGTTGGAGCCGTTTTTGTTCACGCATATTACTAACTATTTTTTGCAACATAAGGTTTATTCAAGTTCTTTCAGGGATGCAGCACCTTGGTTGGGGTGAGTATCGTGGATGCCATAGATTTCGGTCATTAAGTCATCGATTCGGATATCTGTGGGAGCGTTTGGAGTGGCAATTGGCGGTTGGGTAGTTTCGCTGGGGTGAGTTGGAGCATTTACAGCTCTAGCGGCTACAGCTTCGGCAACTTTTGCCTGGGCAGTTAGGCGGTCCTGTTGCTGCTGGGCTTCGCTAACCCGCCAACCTCTATTGTCGAGCGTAGCCGCGATATTCTCAACGCCCCTACGTCTTTCACCGGCCCGCTCAAACAGCGGCCCTGGTCTTTGGTCAAGTTCTGGTGATACGAAAGTCTTATTGTATTGCATAATCTAAAAACTAATTTTATTCCACCCTGAACAGTGCTTGTGCGTTGGAAGTTGTTGCATCGGCTATTTTATCTAGCGGCTCGCCGCGTAGATCCGATAAAAATTTCGCTGTCACACTGACATGTTCTGGCTTACACACTGTACCACGATATGGCTTCGGAGTCAAGAAGGGAGCGTCTGTTTCCAGTAATAAGTGGTTGAGCGGTACAACAGTGGCCACAGTTAGCAATGACGGTTCTTTAGTAAACGTGATTATACCGTTCAAACTGATGTATAAATTACGTCGTAAAGATTGGTCAAGTTCGGCCGGAGTGGCTGTAAAACTGTGGATTGTACCTTTAATACCACTAAAATTATCAAAAATCGGCCAAAAATCATCAAATGCATCACGAACATGGAAAACCATTGGCAAATTATTATCTTGGGCTAATTGCAATTGAAACTCCAAAACGGCGGCTTGGTGTGCTTTACTGGAGTGCTCATAAAAGTAATCCAGGCCACATTCACCTATGCCAACGACTTTAGGCTGATTGGCCAGTGAAGCAAACTCCAATAATAATTCTTTTTGCCCTGCATAATCGTTGGCTTCATGCGGATGCAGTCCAATCGTTGCCCACACTTTATGGTGCTTATCAGCAAATTTGATGGCTTGACGACTATCGGCCAGCGAAGTGCCAATACACAAAAGTCGGTTTACCCCGACAGCTTGGGCTTCTTTAATCATTTGCCCCGGATTAGCAACGTTTAAGCGCTGCCATACAGTTTTGGTTTGGCTTTTCTCGATGTAACTAGCTTCTGCCTCGTGAATATGGCAATGGGTGTCAAATAGGTCTATCATACCGCTAAATTATATGCCCTTAGCCTAATTTTTGAGAAGGTTTGGGTGTTCCGCTACTATGTTCAGTAAATCTGCATCGCTATACTTCGGCCGTTCAATTTTACACCATTCGCCTTCTTGCCAAGACTTTGCTGGGTCCCAAACACATATCGACCGACGCCATTCTAAATGCTTGCCAATTTCCCCAGTCCAGGGATTCACCCTAGAATATTGGAGAACTTGGCAATTAGCAACGCTATAAGCCGGGTCTTTTTGCTGAATCTCCCATGCTTGTGGCAGTAGTCTTTCTAAAATGACTCGTGAAACTTCCATTGTTTCACCATGTGTCACTGCTATTACGTTTTTGCCGTCCATCTCTCGACTCATAGTCCCTAATATATCTTTCACGCGTAGACTGACACCAGTTGCCAACGACTCGCCCCCGGGCGGACACCAATACCACTTACTTTGACCCTTCAGTTTTTTCGATAACCGGTATTGTTGGTCCTGCTCAGCTTCACTTAATACACCGTACTCGCCCCAATCGCGTTCTCTCCATCTGTCATCGATATGCCAGTCACCTGCCAAAGCTAGGCGGCCGGCTGTTTCGACCGTTCTAATTAGGGACGAAACATAATACCGATCAAAATTTTTCGGAAACTGTTCGCTTAGCCATTCGCCTGTCGTAGAGGCTTGTGAAACACCCATAGGTGATAAGCGCATACGGCTGTCGTGACGGTCGAAAAAACCATCCGGGGCTCGGAATGCGGGATCATTCTTCCAGCCTTTTTGAACAATATTAGCCTCTGACTGGCCATGACGGACTAAAACTAAATTATTTGGCATTGGCATAATGGCTTCTCCTTATGCTATGTTATGCTTTATTATGGCTTACTTATTTAAGATCTTTACGGGGGAAAAGCGTACCCTCAATCGGTACAATCAGTCCAGTTTCGAAAATAGTCTTTATTTTTGTAGCCGTATCAGGCATAAACGGCTCCAGCAAAATAGCAATCTGTAGCAATGACCCCACCTGGTAAGCCAATACCTCCTGTAAGTGCTCAGTTTCACCATTTTTATTGATCTGCCACGGTTTGGTCTGTTCAATGTATTGGTTTAGACCACGCACCTGGTCCCATACTTCATCCAACGCCCGATCGAAGTGGCAGTGCTCCAACGCAGCGTTGTAAGCGGCAATATCATGTTCGGGCGGCGGTATGACACCGATAACTCCTTTTTGATACTGGTTAACCATAGCTAAGGTGCGCTGGACGGCATTACCCAGTTCGTTGCCGAGTTCGTTATTGTAGGCGTCGTGGAAGCGTTGCATCGAAAAATCACCGTCTTCGTAAGACGGAATGTGCCTTAAAAAGTAATAACGGAAGGCGTCTACTCCATATTCATCGATTAATTGGTTTGGATGAATATCGGTGCCGGCAGATTTGCTGATCTTTTGACCTTCGACCGTGATAAAGGGGTGCACATATAAAAGTTTTGGTAAGGGCAAACCCAATGCCAGCAAAACACCCGGCCAAATTGCGGCATGGAAGCGAATTATGTCCTTGCCAATTACTTGCACATTAGCTGGCCAAAAGTCTTTATAATCCTGGTTTTCGGGGTAGCCCAAAACAGTTATATAGTTTAGTAACGCCTCAAACCAGACATACATTACCTGGGTCTTATCACCCGGAACCGGTATACCCCACGATATTTTATCAATTGGGCGGGAAATGCTAATATCGTCCAAACCGTCTTTAATAGTTTGCATTATTTCGTGCTTGCGGGTGGCCGGGACAATCCGGAACGAACCAGTATCGATAACTTTTAATAATTCAGGGGCATATTTGGACAGTTTAAAGAAGTAATTTTCTTCCTCTAGTTTTTCATAAGCGGTTTTGTGGTAGGGGCAAATGCTATTATTTTCTTTGGCAGAAGCATCCGTTACAAAAGCTTCACAGCCCTTGCAATACAGCCCGACATAGGATGATTTATAGATGTCAGCTTGCAGTGTTTGCCAAATCAGCTGGGCCCGTTGTTCGTGGCCTTCATCAGTAGTTCGGATAAAGCGGTCGTTACTGATATTTAGGAGAGTTGTCAGATCCCTGAATTTTTGACTCATTTGGTCGGTGAAATCTTTGGGGCTTAGTCCAGCTTTGGCCGCTGCGTCAGCAATCTTACCACCGTGCTCATCGGTACCGGTGCTGAATAAGGTTGGTTTGCCGCTTGCCCGAGCCACCCTAGCCAATACGTCGGCTTGTAACAGCTCCATAGCAAAGCCAATATGTGGATCGCCGTTCATGTAAGGGATAGATGTTGTGATGTAATAATTCATATGTTAGTCAGTATAACATTGTTTGACCCCTGTTTTAGCCAATAGCTGTCAAATACTGGATAAATGCCATAAATTACAGTGCCGGCAAAGGTATGGCCGTAGTTTAGTGCCATGTTGCCAATCGGCCACCACGGCGGTAGCCTCGGCGTCTGTTTTAGTATTGAAGGCCATTTTATCGGCACAGGGCAGGCCGGTAATATCGTCCATTACTTATCAATAAACTCCTGACAAAAACGCTCGAACACGGCATTGGTCCAACCAAAACCGGTTTGTGACGGGTAAAGCCCTTTCATGGGCGGTTTGTCAGGGCTGACTACATTATACTTTTCCAAAAAAATGCCGTGATTGTTGAACCAGTCCAGGTTGGTTTTGATCCATTTACGGGCAATCCGGTTGGCGTCTTCGTGGTAGCCGTAGCGCTGCAAACCTTTGACTATAATGTAATGTAGCGGCGCCCAACCGTTAGGATAGGCCCACTGGGTCGGAAAGACAGCGCCGGGGACATACTGGCTCAGCTGCTGTGAATCGGTGGTCGTTAAGCCACCCTTGACCTCAAACCGGCGCAACGCTTTAACCATGGCAGCGGCTTGTTTTTGGCTGGCCATACCGGCCCATAACGGGTAAAATCCGGCCAGCGATGCTACGTTACCACGACGGGTTTTGGCATAATTATAGTCGAAAAACAAACCACGTAAATTGCTATACATCAACTTATTCATTTTGTCGGATCGGTGTTCGGCTGCCAATTCCCAGCGGGCCGTCTCCCGTCTGTCGCCAAAAATACGGGCAGCTTTGGCAAAATCCATTTCATACTTGTAAAGCAGAGCGTTCAAGTCAACCGGCAAGTAATTCAGGGCTTTCCGGTTAAACCGCGGCGTCATATCCCAGCCACTCTCAGCCTCGGCCAGGTCATTTAAATAATTAATATCATAATAGCGCGACAGTCCTTCATAAACTTGCCGGGCATGTGGTTTAACCTTGCCCATCCAAACCGTGTTGTACTCATCCTTAGCAACTGCAATTAGTTCGGCTAAGCGTTCTTTTGGTAAATCGTAGGCTTCGTATGCCTCAAATATTAAGCTGGTAAAAAATGGCGGCTGCGAGCGCCCCATCAAGTAAGTTCTGGATCCATTGGGTACCATGCCGTAACGTTTTTGCATGAAAACTAGGTTATCAATAATTCCCAAAATCATTTCGCGGTGTTCTTGGTCGAACATGCCCTGAACCATAAAATAACTATCCCAGTAATACATTTCATTAAAATCAAACTCGTGACCCTTTTCAAAAGCGGGCACTAAATAGGTGTTGGGCAGGCCAATTAGAGTTTCGTCGTCTTTTTTATTAGTCCGCTCCAGGTTTTTCCAGTAGGCAGCAATATAATCACGGGCGGCCTGAACATGTTCAGGTGTCAAGTGCTCGCTGCGCGTAAAAAATCCGCGAGCAAAATTGGTGGCTTTTTGTAACATGCTCTCAGACTATAAACATAAGCCGCGCACGTCAAGGGGAATAAGATGGTTTATGGTATATACTACAATCAAATGAAAGTCTTACTAATTAGCTGTTACCGGCATGAGTACATTCGCTTCAGCGTGTTGAAATCGGCATTGGAATTACTACCAGACGTCGAGTTGTCGGTTATCCGTAATAAAAAGAACGGTGTTAGGCGGTACTTAGAGGTGATAAAAGCAATTATAGCCACGCGGCACAACCGACCAGACATCTACCTACTTACGTTTAGGGGCTACGAGATACTCTGGCCACTACTGTTATGCGCCGGCAATACTCCAATTATTTATGATGAATTTATAAACCCCTTGGTAGTTACGCGCGAGCACCGGATGCAAAAAACTGGAATCGTCAGACAACTTATGAAGTTGTGGGACTTGTTTGGACGCCTATATTACAAATTAGCCCGGAGTACAAACTTAATCCTTCTGGATACTTATCAACATGCCACATACTCCGCCCACGACGGTAAAATACCGCTTTCCCAGTATGCCGCAATTCCGGTAGGAGCTGATGAGGGATTATTCAAACCAGGTCTCAAAAATGTTAGCAACAAGCTGCAAGTAATGTTTTACGGCCACATGACTCCTCTCCATGGGCTACCTCAAATTCTGGAAGCTGCCAGCCTGCTGGCTGGGGAACCAATTGAGTTCACAATTGTGGGCGGGCACGAAAAAGCGGCAACTGCCGTCCAGGCGGCCACCAAGCGAGGAGCAACAATCAAGCATTACAACCAAAAGCCAATAACTGAGCTGGCTACAATGATTGCCGAGGCTGATCTATTTTTAGGCGGTCCATTTGGTGGCACGCTGCAATCTGGACTGGTGGTAACCGGCAAAACTTACCAGTCACTGGCTTGCCAAACGGCTGTAATTGTAGGCAGCTCGGACGCTACTAATCAGTTTTTTAAAGACCGCCAGAATGCCATTATTGTTCCACAAGCCGATAGTATGACGCTAGCCTCAGCCATTCTCTGGGCTAGCAAACACCCAGAAGAACTGCAGGAAATAGCAAAGGCCGGCCGGCAAACATTCGAACATAGCTTTTCGACTAAGGCAATTGCGGCTTTGTTGGAACCGTCGCTTTTGAAACTAACCGATCCTGAGCCTGAAGCAACAACGACCCAATAAACAAAACACTCAGGTAAATTATATAGACCGCCCGGTCTAAAAGACTGGCGGCCACTACAGTTGCCTGATTAATGTGGTGAATTTGTTCCGTCAGCAGCAATAAACCTTCCCGAATACCAAGTGCCCCCGGTGTCAACGAGGCAAAGAGGGACAGGTTGGCAAAACCGGCATAGGCAACTGCCTGTTGAAAGGTTGTGGCCGGATTGACCGAGCGCAACTCCACAAAATATATAATCGCCATCAGTAGTACTTGGACGGCCGTAACAACCAGCATAATTACCATCGCTCTAGTTCGGCGCAACATAGCCAATTTGGTGCGTAGTACCGCAAAAATAACTAGAGCCGTAGCCGTTCCAGCCAGCGCCAAAACTCCATACCCCCCGGCCAGCAATATCGTAGCTAGACTCAAGCCGCCCAAAAAAGCATAATACACCAGGCTAGCCAGTCCGAATTGCTTCATTGAAACACTATGTTTTTGCTTGAGATACACCGCCCGGACGCCCGGCCCGCTTTGCAACGGCCCAAAAAAGTTGGCAATTGCCGAGTAACCGGTTAACAGCAGGTTTTCACCAATTGGCAACTGCTTGGAGCCGCAAAGGTTCAAATTAGCGCGTAGAATTAGTGCTAAGAGCGGTACGGTCAACAAGTAAAGGCCGGTAAGTCCCACCACAAGCAGTGGTGAGGTGTTTTTTAACTGACCCAGTACGGCCGGGTTAGACCGCAAATAGAATATAAATCCACCAACCGTAGCGGCAATTATCAAAATAGCAAGGCTGCGCTTGAGAGGTGTTGGCATAGCGTCATTGTAGCATGCGAAGTTTTAATTTACTCAGCTGGGCAGCGGCACGGTACAATAGGACAAATGATTAAGCCAATCCTAAAATATATATCTGCCGGTTCACGTTTAATTATTAGCATGGCCAGCAGCCGCTATTTTTGGTACGCCACTTTAGGGTTGTTTATAACCGGGTCATTGTGGATTGCCTTATCCGGCCGTTACCCGATGGCATTCGATGAAAATTACCATTTAGGTTTAATCCAGTTGTATGCCAACGGCTGGCTGCCGGTATTCGGTAACCAGCCAGCCGGCGCCGATGTATACGGTGCCGTGGCCCGCGACCCGTCATATTTGTACCATTATTTGATGAGCTTTCCGTACCGGTTAATGCAAGCTGCCGGCCTGCAGCTGACGGCAACAATCGTCGGGCTTAGACTGATCAATATTGCACTGTTCGTACTTGGACTGGCAGTTTACCGGCGAGTCCTGATAAGCGTCGGGGCATCAAAAGCTATGGCTCATACCATATTGTTTTTGGTGTCGATATTACCGGTATCAGTTTTTTTGGCGGCCCAGATAAACTACGACAATTTATTTTTTCTAATCTCTGCCGTTGCCATTTTATTGGCAGTCCAGGTATTACAGGATAAATTTAACACCAGTCGATTGTTACTTTTGGTGTTGGTTTGCACGATCGGTTGTCTGGTAAAATTTAGTTTTTTGCCGATTGCCGTAGTTATCCTGGTATATCTGTTATTTTCGTATATTCTCTCACCCGATATTTCATTGAAAAACTTCATTAAATCTTTTAATAGAATGCCTCGAGTTACGCTATTCGTTGTAAGTGCTTTAATATTGTTATTTGTTGGACTCAACTTGGAGCGGTACGGCCGTAATTTAATCGATTACAAATCACCAGTGCCTGATTGTGCGCTGGTACTGGGCGCCGAACGCTGCAAATCCTACGGGCCATGGAATCGCAATAATTTCTTGCTTGCCAAAGCTGAAACTACCCCGACCTTTGACGACAATATAATTACGTTTAGCCACGAATGGGAATTTTCAATTTTTCGGAGCGCCTTTTTTGCGATTAATCAGGATTATATAACTAAAGAGCCGTATATTGTCCAAATGCGGACGGCCAAAGCGGTTGCTCTGGCTGGTTTGATATGTTTTGTAATATGGGGCTGGCGAATTCTACAAGCTAACCGCCGATTGTGGTTGCTTCTGTTGGCAATCATCTTGTATATCGGGGCGCTGTTTACCCGCAACTACACCGAGTACCAACAGTTTGAAACTATAATAGCCGTCCATGGGCGCTACCTTTTGCCAATCGCACCGCTGATATTATTATTTTTTGGGCTTGGGTTAAAAGAGCTGTTCCGGGCGGCTGGCGCCAAACCTGCGTTACCAGTTGCCTTCTTGATAATTGGCCTAATAATATTTCAGGGCAGCGGCGCATCTATTTATATCCGCAGCAGTGACTATTACTGGTGGTGGCAAAACCAAAAGATTGTAGAATTAAACGAAAAGACCCAAAAAACTTTGGAAAGGTGGACACCGCTTGATCAGCGCTTGGTTATACCTCAGGACAAGCTATGATTTGAACCGCTCGCGCTTGATTTGCTCGAGCGCTTCTTCGTGCAATATCCGGTTAATCCGAATCAGATCGGCCATTACACCTAGGACAAAAAACAACAAGGCGCTAATTAGCAAAACCGCCCCGATTATCAATGACTGCAAGTGATTGCCTTTATCGTCCGCCAACACTAGCAGACCGTAGCGCACAAACGGCGACAGCCCAACCAGTAGTAAAAGTAAACCGATACTATTAAATAAGATGTACGGTTTATACATAAAATAAGCCCTCATAATAGCTACACCGGACCGCACAACATGCTCACCCATCGATTTAAATAAGCGCGATTCACGGGTTTTGGGATTGGTTGTAATTGGGATTGAAGCAATGGCCAGGCGACGGTTGCCGGCCTGGATAATAGATTCCATGGCGTAGCTGAAGCTACTGATAGTATTTAGCTCCAGCAAAGATTCTTTAGAATATGCCCGGAAGCCACTGGCCGCATCCGGCACGTTAGTGTCGGCCACGCTGTTTACAATGCCGGTGCCAAATCGCTGCAAAAACTTTTTGAAGGGCGAAAAGTGGGCGATGGTTTGAGTTTGACGGTCGGCAATCACAATGTCGGCCGTACCATCGATAATTGGCTTTACCAGGTCACCAATTTTAGCGCTGGGGTACTGGTTATCGCCGTCCGTATTGACTACGATGTCCGCCCCCAGTTCCAAGGCCCGATTGGCACCATCCCGGAAGCTGCGCGCTAGCCCCCGATTACGTTTATGGGTCACGATATGATTGACCCCCAAACTGCGAGCTATATCGGCCGTTCCATCAGTACAACCGTCATCAATAATCAGGGTTTCGATGATATCGATCCCCTTGATTGACTTGGGTATGGTGGCCAGTACCAGGCCAAGCGTTTCAGCTTCGTTGTGGCAAGGCACTTGAACAATCAGTTTCATGCTAGCTCTAGTCTAACAGGCTTTAGTTACCGGCTACAAATGTCAGTGCAAAGCCGGTTTTGCCAGCCCGTCCGGCCCGACCGATGCGATGGATGTAGTCGTCGTATGACTGGGGAACTTCGTAGTTGATGACGTGGGTGATATCGGCCACGTCAATTCCACGAGCCGCCACGTCAGTTGCCACCAGAATGGTTATTTCGTTCTTTTTGAACCGATTGAGGGCGCGTTGGCGCTGACCCTGGCTTTTACCACCGTGAATAGCGTCGGCTATGAAGCCTCGGGCAATCAGCTCATTACTAAGACGCTCGACGCTGCGCTGAGTTTCGTCAAATACAATTACTTTTTTGACAGCTTCACTCAATAAAAGATCGTGCAAACGGTCCATTTTTTCGCGTGGTGAGCTATAGGCTATAATGTCCTGCTCGACATTTTCACTGGTTTCACTGGCTTTGAGCGAAATAGTTATTGGGTCGTTAGAAAAGGTCTGAATAAGCTCGTTGACCTTACCATCAAGGGTAGCCGAGAAAAACAACGACTGGCGCTCGTCTTTAAGCATGTCCAAGATAAAGCGGATGTCATTGATGAAACCCATGTCCAGCATACGGTCAACTTCGTCCAGCACAACGGTGTTGAAGTTACTTAGTTGAAGCGTGCCGCGTTCGATGTGGTCTTTGATACGTCCGGGCGTACCAATGATAACCTGTGGCTTAGACTTGAGATCACGCAACTGCGGACCCATTGGCGTGCCACCAATTAACAGGGCGGCCGATAAGCCGGTACCCTTGCCAAGTTTGCGGCATTCATCTTCGATTTGCTGAGCCAATTCACGGGTTGGCGCAATAATTATGGCGTTAGCATTGCGGTTGCCAGCCAAACGGTTAATCATGGGGATAGCAAAAGCGGCTGTTTTGCCGGTACCGGTACTGGCAATGCCGATCACGTCGCGGCCTTCCAACGCAAAGGGGATTGCCTGGTCCTGAATAGGGGTCGGTATAATGTAGCCATTGGTAGCCAAATTATTTTTGATAACATCATTGACATCAAAATCAGCAAACTGATGCTTAGGCGTGTAAACTTCGACGTCAATCAGTCGAGCAGCTTGAACAAAACGGGACGGGTGAATGTACTGACCGCGCCGCTTTGGACCTCGGCTACCACCACCTGAGCGCTGGCCACCGCCGCTGCGTCCAAATGAAGTTGATGAAGATCGGGCTTTGAATTTATTATATGAAGGCATAAAAAAATGAATCCTTTAGTTATGTTTAGAGTTGATATGTCGATTGCTGTAATGAAATCGAGATATAAACACTAACTAACCCGGATTCATTTAAACAATTATTTAGAATTGTAGCACATCCGAAAGTAACTGTCAATCAGAGCGCCCAATTTATGTCAGGATGCGGTGCGAACTTTTGGGCAGCCATGCTAATATATCGCGGATTTCGCCGGGAGATATGGCTTCTTTGATAGTCTGCCAGGCAGCCGTTATTTGGCGCCGAGCCGTTCGCTCATCAATATCCTGAACTTCCATAAATTGTTGCAAAATGTCTTCGGTTGAATTTTTTGTGGTTGGACTGACTGATAGCGCCATATCGTGCAACGCCCCCGGCAACTCGCTGGCAAAGTCTTCGCGCTCCGGTTCTGGCAGATGGACCGATATACTTTCGACCATCATACCCAATGCGTCCTTGGACTCTTCGTCGGATAGTCCAGAATAGTGTTTGACGCTTTTGATCATTTCTTTATACAACATACTAGCCCCCTTGCTTAGAGTAATTCGGTACCCTCATTGTGGCAGCCGAGCTTATACTTGTGCTACAGACTTTCTCGCAATTTGTAAATTTTATGCAATCAATTTCATAACAGCGGTAAAGTCAAGCAAAAAGTGGTACCTTTATTGAGCTTGGAACTGACCGTAATGGAGCCGCCGTGCAAGTCAATCACCTGCTTGGCCCAATACAACCCCAGTCCGGTGCCGCCCACCAGCGTCGACAATGGGTTATCAATCCTTGAGAACTTTTTAAACAATTTATCGATGTCTTTTTTGCGAATACCGACGCCTTGATCCTGGATTTCTATCTCGGCGTCAGTTTTGGTTTTGACTACTGAAATCGTAAGCGTCTTACCTTTTAATGAATATTTGCTGGCGTTGTCGATTAGGTTTTCCAGCACCATCCGCAATCGGTCACGGTCAACGTTCAACATAAGTTCGTTGATATCGTGGCGGAAACGGACACCCTGCTGGCGGCCTTTAAAGGTGTCGGCTTGCTCGTCAATAACATCGGTAATCATATCAATGATATCAATCCGGCGTCTTTGGAGCGACACATGGCCGGTGTCCAGATGAGCGACCTGAAGCAGGTCGTTGACTATTCCAAGCTGGCGTTCATTACTTTCGTAAGCATCACCCAATAAGTCACGTTGGTCGCCAGTCAGGTCGCCGGCATAACCATCCAGTACCATGCCGATATATTGTTTGACGCCGGTGGCTGGAGTGCGCAACTGGTGCGAGGCCAGCGTTATAAATTCATCTTTGGAACGGTTTATTTCGACCATTCGGGCTTGCTGCTCGGCCAAAGATTCCGACAGAGCTTCGGCCACCTTACGTTCGTTTGCCTCCGTCCGGGCCCGCTCATACAGGTAGGCATTATCAAGCGCTATCGAAGCTAGTTCCGCCAGGCGCTTTAATATAACAATTTCTTGCTGCGTAAATTTGCGCTCTATATAGGGATGCGCCAGGGCAATCGCCCCAATCACTTTTCTATTGGACTTGAGGGGAATACAAACTATCGAATGAAAAACTGATTTTGGAAATGTCGGGCTGCGGCCCTCCCAAGTATCATAGTCATCCACTACTATTGCCTTACCGGTCTGCCAGACTTTACCGGCAATACCCTCGCCTTTGGCAATAGTATGGCCCAGGTATTTTTTAAATACTCCAGTTCCAATCCTGACCGACAGCGCCGTCGATTCGTCGTTGACCAAATAAATGTAGCCGTTTTCGGTATTTGCAATCCGAGCGGCATGCTCAATAATAGTATTGAGCAGCGGCGTGACGTCCAGCCGGCTGGTCAAAGCGACGGCCGTTTCTTGCAAGGCCACCAAGTATTCGTTCTGGGTCTGCATGGCTTGCTCGGCCCGTTTATCTTCGGTGACATCACGGAAGTACCAAGCCCAGCCATATATTTTACCGGAATCGTCGACGACCGGCGAGCCGTAGCGGTCTAAAATTTGACCGTCTTTAAAATAAATCAATTCATGGCTAACCTCATTAGGGTGAGCGTAAAGGTAGTCCACCCGATCCCTAAAGCCTACCGGGTCGACTAAGCGGGTCATGGCAAACTCTAACGCCAAGTTATCGTCCTTAGTATCCATAATATTATCTGGCGTTTTCCACATTTTGGTAAATTGCTTGTTATGAAACAGCACGTTGCCTTTGGTATCAGACACCAAAATTCCGTCGCGAGTGGCCTCGTTCTGGGCTTGCAATAAGGCCGTCTGGTAACCAAGGCTGTTTTCGGTCCGTTTGCGCTCGGTAGCGTCACGCAAGTTGGCAACTATAGCATTGACAGACGGGTCTTGTAATAAGTTTGTGCCAATAGCCTCCACCCACACCCAAGCGCCGTTTTTGTGCTTGAACCTTACCATGCTGTCAGCCACGTTGTTCGGCTTAACGATTAAATTACCTAAATCCAGTTGGGCTTGCGCTATGTCGTCAGGATGAATCAGGCTTAATACATTGGTACCAATGATATGCGACGGTTTGTAGCCAATCAAATCGACTATATTGGGGGCGGCATATTTTACCGTACCGTCGTCGCCCAGCAACAAAACAGCGTCGGCGCTGCGTTCAACAATTGTTTTGTACATGTCCTGACTAATGTGGAATTCATTTTGGCTAATGGGCACTGTACTACCTTTTAAACTGGCTGGCGGCACACTTTTGATAACATGCCCAAGGGTGGTTGCTGGCTTAATTGATTTTGCCTTTGCCATATGGTTGTTATTATATAACTAAATTGTTGGTTTTGGTGGGTTTTGTTGGGTTCTGAAGATATGAGAGTACCATTTCGTAATAAGTGTCGCTGTTAACCGGGGGCGGCTGGATGATTATTTGGGCTGGCGTTAGCCAATCGTATCTGGAGTGCTCCCAGCTAAGCGTGATGAGTGGGGCGGCGCTGTTTATGGTAGCTTGGTAAAGTAAGTAAACCAGGTTTTCGGTTTCGGATTGTTGTTTTACGAGTTGGAACTCGGCTGGAGGTATGACGATGCCGGTTTCCTCTTGCAGTTCACGGGCGGCGGCAAGTTGAGGGTCCTCGCTGGGACCGGCTTCGCCGCCGGGCAAATCGGGGTGGCCGGCATAATGTGGGTGGGTGGCGCTGCGGTAAAGAACCAGAATTAAGCCGGTGGGAGTATGGAGGAGGGTTTTGGAGAGTTGAATCATGGTTATTCTAAATCTGTTTTAGTTAGTCCCATAATTATATTATCAAAAAGGCTTGGAATTATGGACGGTAAGCTTTTGGCCTTGTAGATAAATTTATACTATGAAACTGCCATACTTAGAGCAATTTTAATACTAGGTCTAAGATTGGTGACTAAGTGCAGCAAACTTAGCGCCGCGCCATCCGTCGCTTTCGGTAAAACACCGTCATAATAGCATTGGCGCCCGTAATCGCGCCGGCGCCCAGCAACATCATCGTCAAACTACTATTGACCTGAGTCAGTTTTTCCAAACCCTCTGCCAGGGCGTACAATCCGGCCATAACAGCTATAAACATTACCAGACCAGCAAGTATAAACCCACGTCCTTTAGTGTCGACCAATTGGCGGCTTAGTTCTAAAGTATTACCAATGCTGTCGGTTTTATTAAACAATAGCGCGTATGGTAACAGCGCGTAGTTGGCAATCACCCACAGTACCCACACCAGGCTCATCGCACCCAAGCCAACTAGCGCCGGCATAACATCCGCCGGGCTCGTATCGCCAACCGATAAAATCCCCATGGCGGCCAGCAGTACCGCGCCGACCGGTATAAAAGCGGCCAGCAACAGCAACAACCAAGCCCCGGCCGTTTGAGTGGCTAGGCCCAGGCTACGGCGAAGTGTTTTGAGTAGTGACCGGTCACGCTTGCGGTTCAGGCCGTCCATAAGCGAAATCGATAGCATGTTTTGCAACATTGCCAGCAACCATCCGACTACGACCGCAATTACCACCACTGACGACAAGACCATCAGCGCGATGTTAGCGTTGTAAGTAAAAGATAGCGTGACCGCCGTTATCATAATGGTATACAGCGCGTTCCCTAATATACTGATTGTGCTAAATGATATAACACCTATAACCAGTAAACTGGCTAGTGCAATGTCTTCGTTTAGGCGGAAAGCTCGGTAGCTGTCGGCCACGGCATTGGTTAAGTAATATTGACGGCGAATTGTTGCGATTGCGTGACGCTGGGTGCGTAACAGCGATCGCTTGACCGATCGTTGCTTTTTTAAGAGTATTTTTTTGAAATCCCGCGCCGGTCGGCCAGTATTTAGGGTTCCTAGTTGTTCTAAAATCATGATTTCTCCCACCGCTGATCAACCAGCCGTGCCACACTACCTTATTACTTACATAATAGCATATTAATGATTTATAGTCAATAAGATTGTTTGAATAATACTAGAGCGGGTAAGTTTTTTCAATATATTTTAACAACTCCGGAAAATCCTGCCGCTCCTCAAAGTGCCTGCCACCAGGTAACTTTATCTTTTCAGGCGATAAGTGCACAGCTATGTAGGCAAACTCGGCTTGAGGAATATAAGGGTCGTCATCACCCCATACTAAAGCAATCTTTTTTTGGTTCTTTTTGATTTGCTGCCAGTTCCACGGGTCTTCGTAATAGCCGCTTTGCTTTTCCATATCATCGTTTAAGTCGGTGTAGCAGGGCGAAATAAGTATGGAGCCGGCAATCTTATAGGTTTCGGCGTAACGCATAGCCGCCACCGCACCAGATGACCAACCAATTAACACATCGTTCGGGCCGGCTTTGGTTACATCTTTTAAATGTGGAAGCCAGATGTCCTTGCGAGCCAGCTTGGGGTCGGGCATGGTTTTGAAATAAGTTTGGTAACCACCGGCTTCCAGTTTTTGCTTGAGCCAGACGGCCCAGGGCACGGCCCATGTGGTGGAGCCGTTGCCGTGGATGAAGATTAAGCGGGGGGTCATGGGGGTAGTATACCAAACTGTGTGCCGGCATTTTAGCGAACGTATCATGTACGATGCTTTGGGCAAATGACCCATGGGCAATCAACAAACAATTAGAGTAATCTCGCCCTACCGGCCCACGGGTAACCTAAATAACAAAAAAGCGGCTCAAAGAACCGCTTATAAAATCTATGTGGAGGAGCTGCGGGGTACCGCCCCCCGGTCCGCTAGCATATATAGTTAGTCTATCCTACAGGTGTAGTTTGTCTACGGGTTCTCGACGCTTATGCAAATAAACAAACAAAAGGCATAAGGTCAAAGTCCTAAGTCTTGATAACCACTAAGGACAGTAGCGGTTACGGAGTCAGATGATTTGGCGTATACATACAATATCTGACGTCTTGTAAGATACGGCTACTGACGTGTCGGTAGCTTAGACTGTTGCGAGTTGACGACCGCGTAAAGCGTTGTCAATCATGGCAGTCAGTGAATTGGTTGTTTTTGCAACTATTCGGTTTTGCCTATAACGCTGACAAGCGACCTGCTGATCTAACCGATAATGTCCAACGTCGAGCTTAAAATTCAGCCCCACATACCATTATTATAGCATATATTACTAACTTTTAATGACATTTTTGTATAATTCGTACCATTGCTCCAGGGTGAGGTTTTGCGGCCGTAGTTTGCCGTCTATGCCGGCAGTATCTAGCAACTCGGTAATTTCCGGCTTGCCCAGATGAAGCCCGGCGCTTAAACTATTATGCAACGTTTTGCGGCGGTTACTAAAGCCGGCTTTGACTATCCGGAAGTAGGCTTTGGCATCAGTGTCGAATAGGGGTGACGGCCGGCGCTTTAATATTAATACCAGTGAGTCAACTTTGGGAGGCGGGGTGAACAAATGAGCCGGCACGGCAATGCCCAGCGATACCTCCCAGTAAAATTGGGCTGTTACCGATAGCAGCGACATTTGCCCGGGCCCGGCAGCCACCCGCTCGGCCACTTCTTTTTGGATGAGCAGCACGGCCATGGCCGGTTGGTTGGAACTTTCCGATAATGTACGGATGAGGTTGCTGGTTAAGTAGTACGGGATGTTGGCTACAACTTTGTAATCCGGTGGCAGGCTGGTCAGGTCAAATTTGAGGATGTCTTGGTGGATGACCGTGAGGTTTTTGGCCGGGACGCGCTGGGGGAGGCGGGCGGCCAGTTGGCTATCGAATTCGACGGCAGTTACCATGGCCGCCCGGGTGACCAGTTTAGTGGTCAGCGTGCCAGCACCGGGTCCGATTTCTAGCACGTGGTCGGGGCCGCTGACGGATGCGGCATCGACAATAGCCTGCAGGGTGGCGTCATCGTTTAGCCAGTGTTGGCCCAATGATTTTTTATAGGTTGGTAGCTCCATTTATTTAAAAACCAACATTTATGCTAGTGCCATCATTTACTCGATAACCATAGCCGGTTCTATAACCACCGCCGGGCAAGTGTCACTAAACTCTATGGTGCTCAAAAAAGCCGGCAAAACATTATCTAGTTGACTCACATCGTAAAAACCATAATCAGAAATCTCGCTGGCACCATGGCTGGTTTTATTGAGGTCTATATTAGTAAAATCGCCTGGGTTCATCACTCTGAAAAAGAACTCCGGCCCATCATAAACGCCGTCCCGCTTGAACTGATGCACCACCAGTAACGGCCCAATTACAGGCAGCACCCCTAACTCTTCAACTATTTCACGGCTCAAGGCCTCAGTTAAGCTCTCGCCTGGCTCTATACCGCCGCCCGGCAGGCACCAGGTTTGGTAGCCAACATGCTGAACCATAAATAACTGATTATTAAGTTCTATTACAGCCCGGACACGATTCTTCATACCCCTAGCGTACCACTGAAGTCAGCCGTAAGCCAACCTCAGTTGACATCACTGAAGCTTGACGGCAACCAGCCACGCTTGACGGCTGCTTGGCAGCTCCAAGCGCCATCATCCTCAGTTTTAAGCGTCCAGTAAAACCAGCCTAAAGCTTTGTTAAAGCACTCTATCTGCGCCGTAGCGTATGCTAAATAGCCTTTATCGCGCTCATATGCATCGAAGCCCCGAAATGTTTGGTTATCCAATGCCGCCGACCATTCGCCAACAATTTGAGGCGTGTAACGCTGAACACCAGCAATTAAATCGGCCCAGTCATATTTGGCTTTTTTGATGTGATTGACCAGACTCATCCGCTTTTCCTGGTTAGTAAACACCTGATAGTGGTGCGAGTCTAGCGCCATATTGTGCTGGCCGGCGAAGCTTTGCCACTTAACCGGTGCAAAACAATCGCCTATTATTGATAATTTACCTGGTGCCAGCGGAGCTACAGCGGCTTGAGCTGCCAAATAATACTGCTCTGTAGCCTGCGTTGGTACTTTAGAATGGATCTCATTCAACAGCTCAAAACCAATAACTTGGGGATGCTGGCCATAGCGTTCGGCCAGTTGTCGGATAACGGCCACGGTTTGGTCAATGCTGGCCTGGTCTTTATGCCAATTTATTTGTCCAGCCTGGCCACTATGATCGTAACCGTTCTGACTGCCGGGGGCGGTATGTAAATCTATCAGCACTTTTAAATCGTACTTGGTAGCCATATCCAACAGCCAGTCGACTTGCGCTTGGCACTCAACGTACGGCTCAAAACCGCCAAATACCCAATGCGGCACAGGTAAACGGATAGCGTTCATGCCATGGTCACGAATCCAAGCAATATCGGGTTCGGTAATAAAGCTAGCGCGGTGCTGTTGCAGACGGGTGGCCTTATTGGCATCCGACTGGCTTGAGGCAGCCTCTTGGCCAGTAATGTTCGGCAGGCTCGTTCCATGCAGCTGGCTCATCAAACCAAATTCATCAGTTGCCAGCGTGCCGCTAAACAAGCTAGGTGTAATCCATTTTTCCAATACCAGCCAGCCGCCTAGATTGACGCCTCGCCATTCAGCCAATGCTTTAGTACCAGCCGCGGGCTTTGGAGTGGTTCCAGGCGCCACAAGGGCTACCGTAGCGTCCGGCAATGTAGCCGAAGCCCCATTTAATCTGGGTTTCCGGATTGGTTTGCCAGTCAGCACCGACGCTGGCCATTTTGCTGCCCGGCAATGATTGTGGTATGCCATATGCACCGCTGCTACGGTTGTTGGCGTTGTGGTTCCAGCCGGATTCTTTTTGCCATAAGTTGTAGAGGCACTGGAATTCTCCACCGGTCCAACCACGCTCGGCGGCCAAACGTTGCCCAATCGCCACGTTGGCTGACGGGTTACTAATTATAAACTTGGTCCCCTTGACAACAATCCGCTCGACTGGGGTAGTGACAATTGTTTCCTGAATAACGCTGCGACTAACTTCTACGCCGTTCTGTTTGTTGACTTGGTAAGTAACCAGCTTTTTGCCGTCGGAGCCGGCCTGTCGAACGGCGTTAGTGCCAGAGGTCAAGTTGCCGTCCTCGATGGTTTGAACCGGGGCGGCAATAACCTCTTCGGCCGAAATAATTTCGCTACCGTTACGGATTACAAACACTTGCGTATTGGCCGTCAAAACCGTATCACGAGACGGCTGGACGGTATCGCCTTCGGCTAATTTAATTTTTTTCTCATCTAGTAAATCGCCAACTTTAGTAGCGTGAGTCCGGACGGCAACTTGGGTGCCATACAGGTTGACATTGGCCGGCGTGGCCCGGTCAATCACTACTTTTTCGCCCAACACCTGGTCTTTTAATATATTATCGCTGACTTCGGTTTTGACCTTGTCTTCGGGGTAAACCTTGACACCGGCTTGATCGGCCATGCTGCGCGGCGTGGTGGCGGCGCTGAGGGCTGTAGTGCGCATGCCGTCATTGTCTATAACTGTCACCGGCCGGGCCCGGTAAACGTTTATTCGGAAGTTATCTTCCTGGATGTCGGTGGTTAGCGCCGGTTCGACCCGGTCGCCTTCGTTGAGTTTGACATCAATCCGCTGTAAAAAATCCTTGACCGTGCCAGCCTGGGTGGGCAATGTCTGGCGTTGGTTGTCGTAAGATACTATGACAACACGAGCCTCCCCGCTGCTGCTAATGCCTTTAGCACTGGTAAAAAATGTAATGCCGCCCACGATGGCCGCAAACAGAAAACCAGCAAATAGCAGCATCAGCGGATGACTGCTAAACCGCTGGTACAAGGCATGGCCTGGTAATGATTGTGATTTGATATTCATAGATTAATGTCAAAGTTTACCGTGTTTATGGCTAAATCAACAGGAAACACGCCTTTGATTACCCTATTATAGCAAATTTTGTGGGTTTAGGGAAGCTTTTTTATGCATTTTATGGTAGTTTCGTTAACAGACGGGCCTGTTCGGATCCCTTCGGGTGTTAACCAATCGGCTGCCCGCACCTCCAACCGCTGCAGTTTGAGTGCCGGTATCACAGGTATTTCTACCAGGTATAAATGGTAATCGTACTGGAAACAACGTTTTTCCTGGGCCCGTTGCAGCCCAAGGTATTGCATATTGTTCGCCAGCAACCGTAAGCCGGTTTCTTCCCTGACTTCCCTGATGGCTCCAGCTAATGGCTCTTCTCCCCTATGCAGACCCCCGCCGGGCAGCATCCACTCATCACTGCCGAGCCATGGCTTTAAAACCAGGAATTTTTGGCCGCAGCGGACTAAAACCCTGGTTCGGGTGCTATTACGGACGGCTATTAAAATCGCTGGCAGGGTCGCAAAATATAAGATTTTGCCAATCAATCGGCCAATAATTCTCATGTTTCAATCTTTTTGAGGGGTGCAAAAGCCGTATTCAACTTTTTGGCGCCCTTGCCTTTAAAATGGACAGTTATATTTTCGCCGTTAATTTCCATGACGGTGCCAGTGCCAAACACGCCGTGCGCTACCGAGTCGCCTTCCACCAGCTCGATAGTAATTTGCAGCTCATCATAGTCGGGTAGTTGGTCAATGCTATCGTAAACCGGTTCGTCCGGCATACTTTGCCAGGAATTGCCGCCCAAGGCGATACTTTCAACCTGGAACTTGGCATCGATTTCACTCAAAAACCGGGACGGCGGGTTATGCAAAATGCTACCGTACAGCATCCGACTGGTAGCATGTACCAGATACAACTCGCGTTTGGCGCGGGTCATGCCAACGTAGCACAACCGACGCTCTTCCTCCATTTCGGATTGGTCGTACAGCGCCCGTGAGTGGGGGAATATCGACTCCTCCATGCCGGCCATAAATACCACCGGGAATTCCAGGCCTTTGGCGGCGTGCAAAGTCATTAACGTGACAGCGTTATTACCAAATTCAGCTGAATCCAGGTCACTGACCAGTGCAACTTCTTCTAAAAAGCCGTCTAAGCCAAGTTCTTGGTATTCCTGGGCGACAGTTATCAGTTCGCGGATGTTTTCCTGGCGGGACTCACCTTGCGGCGTTTTATCGTCCAAATATGTATAAAAATCTAACCGTTTGAGTAATTTTTCAACCAAAATTGGCAATGGCAACTCCTCTACCATCGCCCGTAGCGACTCCAAAATATTGCCGAGGTCACTCAGCCCAGCGCGGGCTTTGGCGGTCAGCAGCTTTTGGTTGCCTATTAACCGCAGTCCTTCTTGTAAACTGTAATTATTGGCCCTCATCCAGTCATAAAAGTTCTGCAGCGATTTGGTGCCAATACCACGGGTTGGGACGTTGACTATCCGCTCAAAGCTAACGCTGTCTTGAGGCTGGTAGATTAAACGCAAGTACGCCATGATATCTTTTATTTCTTTGCGATCATAAAATCGCTGGCCGCCAACAATCCGGTAAGGCACGCCGTAACGGACAAAGGCTTCTTCGACCGAACGACTCTGGGCGTTGGTCCGGTACAATACGGCGTAATCATTGTAATTGTACAACCGGGCATCGACGGCATTGCGAATCCGCCGAACCAGCGCTTCGCCTTCGGCTCGTTCGTTGGCAACTTGGATGATACCGACTGGCGCACCTGGTCCTATGTCGGTCCACAGCTCTTTGTTCGACCGGTGAGAGTTTTTGGTTATAACAGCGTGAGCGGCGTCTAGTATGGATTTAGTGCTGCGGTAGTTCTGTTCCAGTTTGATTATTGCCGTGTCTGGGTAGTCTTTTTCGAAGTTTAGTATGTTTTTGAAGTCGGCGCCTCTCCAAGAGTAAATCGACTGCCAATCATCACCAACTACTGCAATATTCTTATCAATACTTGTCAACAACTTAATAAGCTTGTACTGGGCGGCGTTGGTGTCCTGATACTCGTCAATCATGACGTAGCGGAACTGGCTGGTCCACTTGGCCCGGATGTCGGACTGGGTTTGCAACAGATAGACTGACCGGCCAATTAAATCGTCAAAATCCAACGCACCGGCCTCCCGCAATATGCGCTCGTACAATGGGTAGACTTGGGCTGTCACCCGGTGGGCCGGGCTGCTGCCATAGCCGTGGTATTCGCTAGCGGTGACAAGCTCATTTTTGGCATTGCTAATCATGGAGTGGAGCGTTCGGGGCGGAAAAGCTTTGTCGTCGATTGAAGCAATTTTACAGGCTTGTTTGGTGGCATTTAACGAATCGGCCGAATCGAATATGACAAAGTTGCGGGGTACGTTAATGACTTCGCCCTCTTGGCGCAACAACCTGACGCAAATAGCATGGAACGTGCCCATATACGGCATGTAGGTCCGCGGCACTTCGCCCGAACCATTGTTCATCAGCCGCCAGACCCGCTCACGCATTTCTTTGGCGGCTTTGTTGGTGAATGTCACAGCTAAAATATTGTAAGGTGTAGCTTTGTTAGATGTGATGAGGTGGGCAATCCGGTGGGTCAACGTTTTAGTCTTGCCTGAGCCGGCGCCCGCCAATATCAGCAGTGGCCCGTCGGTTGTTTCGACCGCCCGGCGTTGCTCACTATTCAATCCCTCAAAAACATTTGGCTGCATCATTCTATTCTAGCAATTATGCCGGCGCTAATGCTAGTTACCGGATACCAATTTATGTTTATTTAAAACGGCAGCTCAATGTAGCCAAAGTAAAGCGCGGCGTCAGCCAATATAGCCAGAAGTATAAGCAGCAGCATGAAGTTAAGCTTTTGCCTTTGCCTGGATTGCAATTTGGATTTACCAATTGGTACAAAATAAGTCTTTTTTTCAATATACTCGTTGATTTGAGTTTCGGAGGTCGAACGGTCTTTAGCGACAGGCATGGGGTTATCATTTGATTCATCTGGATTAGAATTAAATGTATCCGAGATTGGCCCTAATCGAGGCTTAGTTGAAGACGTAGACGCCTCGGCCGCAGGCTCCTGTAACGATGGTTTATCGTCAGTTTCAGAAGTGTCCGGTTGGCTAGCTTGGGAGTCACTTAATGGCTGGATTCGCAGTTCATTGTGCTTTTTGATAACCGTGGCCGGCGCTTCATCAACTTGGTTGACCACCGTATCGATAACCGGCTCGTCGCTTGGCTTAATAATTGGACGTGACCCTGGAGCGGCCGGAGTTTTGCCCGGTGGACTGATGTCGGAAATTGGCTTTTTAGGAGCCGCCATTAGTCTGCCTGAATCTCACGGTGGCTGGCGCGGTATGCGGCATCTACGATAGCGCTGAATTTATGGTAATTGAGACTGGCACCGCCCACCAAAACACCGTCACATTCATTCAAATCCAAATATCCGCCAACTATATGTTCGTCAACGCTACCGCCATAAATTAACCGTAACGCTTTTGCCGTAGCTGGCCCGTATAGGTCTTTGACCTGATTCCGGATAAAACTAAGTTCTCGGGCAATGTCGTCCGGGTTGGCCAACTGGCCGCCAAATGTGCTGATTGCCCAAACCGGCTCGTAGGCAATTACAAGGCTCCTGACTTCTTCGCTTGTCAAGTTGCTGATTGCAGTTGTAACTTGGTCGTGCAGGACTTGGCGAGTTTCGCCCTCAATCCGTTCTTGGTGGGTTTCGCCAACACACAATATAGGGATAATGCCATTTCGGACACAGGCGGCTACTTTGTCTCGGATTACTTCTAGGCTTTCGCTAAAGTGTATCCGCCGCTCTGAGTGGCCAATAATCGCGTAATGGATCAGTCCCTGCAGCATTGCAAAACTGACCTCGCCGGTAAAAGCGCCTTCGTCTTTGCTATGAGCGTTTTGGGCTGCCAGACGGAATTTGCGCCGGTCAATTTGCAGGCTCAAAGGCTGCAGTACTAACATGCTGGGCGCCAATACAACTTCCACGGTGCGGTGGGTTTTGATCCGTTCATGCAACCGCTGCAGTAACAGGCTGGACTGGTGGGTATCGAGGTGCATTTTCCAGTTGCCAATAACCAGTGTCTTTTTGGGGTGCTTGTTCATAATTATGACTCCTTGTCCTGGAGCGCTTCGAGCCCCGGTAATGTTTTGCCGCTCATAAGTTCCATGCTGGCGCCACCACCAGTCGACACATGATTAAAGCTGTCGGTCATCAGGCGTTCCTCGACATAGCCAACCGTATCACCGCCGCCAATCACACTAAAAGGCTTATGCCCAAACTGGCCTAGCAGAGCCTCGACAATGGTTTCGGTGCCATGGGCAAACGGCCCGACTGGCCCCTGTAAACCAATTGTTTCGGTGACTCCCATCGAGCCATTCCAAATTACTGTTTTGGCCAGCTGCATGCTACCGGCAATAAATGCGCCGCTAAACGGGCCAATATCTAAAATTCGTTCGTCATCGTCTACGGTTGAGCTTTTGGGCTCTGGCTTGCCGGGGTAGCTTTCGATGCTGGCAATAATATGAGCGTCCCAGTCAACGATACGAGTGCGGGCGGATTTGTCCAGACTACTGGCCACGACGCCGTCCTGGGGCAAATAAAACACAAAATGGCCGGCCTGAGCTTTAGCGCGGGCCCGCTCAATAATGTCGCGAGCTAGCGGCACTTCGTCGGTTTCGGCTAAGCTTTGCCCGATGTTAATGCCTTCGGCCAGCAAAAACGTATTGGCCATGGCTCCGCCGACAGCCACCACGTCAGCTACATCTATCAAACGGTTTAAGATATCAATTTTGTCGGATATTTTAGCACCACCGATAATTGCCATCAATGGGCGTTCGGGGCTTTCTATGACGTTGGTAATCGTTGTAACCTCTGACTCCACTAGTAAACCGGCCACGCTCGGCAAAAACTTAGTAATTCCTTCGGTGGAAGCGTGCGCCCTGTGTATCACGCCAAACCCATCCTGCACAAAAACTTCGCCTAAATTGGATAAAGCGCGGGCAAAGCCTTCATCATTGGCTTCTTCTTCTGGGTGATAACGTAAGTTTTGAAGCAGCAAAACTTGGCCTTGCGGCAGTTTTTTAGCAGCATCAAATATAACCGGCCCGACGCAATCGAGCCCAAAATGGACTTCATTTTCCAATAACTCATTCAACTTGGCAGCAACCGGCTCCAGGCTGCATTTAGTATCACCAATACTTTCCGGCCGGCCCAAATGCGAAATTAAAACTACGCTGCAATTTTGCTCCAACAAATATTTAATAGTTGGCAAAGATTTTTTAATCCGGTAATCGTCGGTGATTGCACCATCAGCATCCAGCGGCACGTTATAATCGACCCGTACTAGCACCCGCTTACCGGCAATATCGATGTCTTTGATAGTTTTTTTATTAAAGCCCACTGGTAATCCCACCCCTGTTGATTATTTTATTCGAGTAATCTTACCTTTATTGTATCAGTTGTTCCAACAACTCCAGGGTATTTTCCGCTTACGGTTACTATTATGTCGCCTTTTTTTAATACTTTACTGCGCTGTAACCAAGCCGTCAGCTTAGTGGCTGCCATTTTATCATCTGGCCGGACATAACTTTTGGTACCATATACCAACGCTAATTGTTGAGCCGTTCGGACACTGCTGGTTACCACTATCAAAGGAGTGTCGGTGCGGTGGGTGGCAATATGTAACGCCGTCGATCCACTTAAGGTTTCGGCTACAATAGCGGCGGCTTTTAATTCAAAGGTCAAAGTAATAATTGCCGATGAAATGGCTAGTTGCCGCGTGTCGTCTTCGGTCGAGGGGTAAGACACTTGAACCGGGTTATGCGATTGGGTATACAATATTATGCGCTTCATATAAGCGACTGTTTCGACCGGATACTTACCGACCGCTGTTTCTTCGCTCAACATAACACAATCGGCACCTAAGATTACGGCGGCGGCAACATCCGATACTTCGGCTCGGGTTGGCTCGGGGTTATCGGTCATGCTGTACAACATTTGGGTTGCCACAATAGTTGGCTTACCATAGCGTAACCCCAAACCAATCAGTTGACGTTGGACAATCGGCACCGATTCCGGCAGGGCCTCCACCGCTAAATCACCGCGGGCTACCATAATAACATCGGTTTCACGCACAATTGCATCCATATAGTCGATGGCCACCTTGGTTTCAAACTTGACAATTATTTTGGCGGTCATATTGAGCCCGCGCATAATTTTACGTAATTCGCGGATGTCTTTATCGGTCTGGACAAAACTCTGGGCGACATAATCGATATCCTGGGTCGAGCCGAACACCAAGTCCATTTTGTCTTTTTTGGTAATGACGTCGCCGCCAAAGTTGGTATCGGGCAAATTCATGCCTTTACGTTTTATCAAAATGCCGTCGTTTTCGGCTACGGTATGTACGATGCCGTCTTTAACACTGGTAATAACCGTCCGCACACGACCGTCAAACAAATACAGCTTTTCGCCGCGGCTGACTTTTTTACTGATATCGTATTGCACCGGGATAATGCCTGACCGGTCATAATCGGCCTTGTAACCAAAGCTTAGGCTTTGGCCCATTTGAACACTGATCATACCTTCAAAATCGCCTAATCGTATTTTGGGACCCTGTAAATCCTGGATAATGGCCACCGGTTTACCGTATTCACGGCTAGCCTGGCGAATCCATTTTATTTGCTGCTCGAAACCTTCATGGGTCCCATGGCTGAAATTCAACCGCAAGCCGTTAGCGCCGGCCTTAATTATATCCAATATTTTTTCGTAGCTATCAGTGGCCGGCCCGACGGTGGCAATTATCTTAGTTCGTTTAAACTGTTCGAGTGGTACATTTGGTATTTTGTCAGTTTCATCCATATTAAGTCTATTGTACTTGCTTAAGGCTAATTATTACAAGCCATTGATTTCCTATGAGTCGTCACGCATATCCCGGATAGGATTGCGGCGACATAGACTTATCGATTCGAAGCGGTGCGCATGAATCATTAACTAAATTTGGTATGGAGCCTTATGAAGCAGATATTGAAAGAATCGTATCTCAATAAAAGATGAATAAAAAACCCGGAGGCTATTTTAACTTAATACTTTTTGGTGACCCTAAACCACTTGATTTATAAAAAAGCTGTCGCTGAAATCATCCGTTGGAATCAGGAATTGAGGATCTTGCAACCGGCATTATAGCAATGTTAAGTCAGCGATAAAATAGTTCTAAGGGGTTTTATCTGCGAAGACTACTAGTCTTTCAGAAAAACTACTATTTGCCGAGCTCCAACTGCCTGTGCAAGTTATCAAGTTTAAGTGCGCACCATTAGCGCTCGTAAAAACTTCGGCCGGCTTTTCATTTTGTTTATACTTTCTGATTTCTTGCACAACAAAACGAATAGTCTGTTTTTGTTCATCGATAATTATTATATTGTCGCCTTTTTGGAGTTTGCCAAGATTAGTAAATATACCGGGTACACCCTTGAATCCCGTCCGGTGTCCGGCAATCACGGCACTCCCCTCGTTACCGGGTATAGTACCAAGTTTATACCAACCAGCATTAGCAATATCATTCGGGGAAGCCATGTCTCCAGCTTTCGTCAGTCCAAGAAAGTCGATTTTCGCATTGACCTCAATCCTAGGTATTTGTAAGCGTACAGGCCGGCTCGGATTGATATTTGCTGGAGCTTCCGGTACTGGAGCTTTTGGTGATGCAACTGGCGGCACAACTTCTAAAGCGACCGGGGCAATTGTCAGGGCTGACGTAGTGGACCGATTGGAAGCCCAGCCGCCTATGACTGCAAAGCCAAGCAAGCAGACAACTGCCACCAGCACACTACGCGGCACAACCTTGGAAGGTTTT
>Ga0136611_10000063_pt1 | contig 54429 bp, 47 predicted proteins | sample AntDrymUQ2232306_2_FD_106645 | JGI IMG/M metagenome (GOLD analysis project Ga0136611, IMG submission 106645) | Polar desert sand microbial communities from Dry Valleys, Antarctica - metaG UQ223 (23.06) | ecosystem: Environmental > Terrestrial > Soil > Desert | place: Antarctica: Dry Valley... | reverse complement strand
CTCGGTGGGAAGGCCGTTGTCGTCAAACCCGAAGGGGTAAAAAACCGACTCACCCTTCATCCGGTGGTAGCGGATGCAGATATCCGCATGGGTGTAGGAGTAGATGTGCCCGACGTGGATCTTGCCCGAGACGGTGGGCGGCGGCGTATCGACGGAGTATGGGCGGCCTGGATGATCGGGATCGAACTCGTAGATCGCGGTGTCTACCCAGCGCTGTTGGAGCCTGGGCTCGGCGGTCCGAAAATCGTACTTTCCTTCGAGCACAGTGGGATGGAGTATAACTGCGATTCGGTGCTTTCTAAGGAGAGAACAGTGTGCGTCTGAACCGGCGCAACGTGTTGGCGGACCCGGTTTGACTCCATCACGCGGTCTCATGCCATCGTCGGTTCTGGAGGCGGGCTGGCTGGTGCTCGCAGTCGCCGTCCCGCTGACATTCTCCCGATTCTCATACGATGCCTTTGAGCTGCCCAAGCAACTCGCGCTGTTCGCCATCCTCGAACTGACCGTTTTCTATGCAATCGCTGTCTGGATCGTCGGTGGCGGCCTAGCGCGACTGAGGGAATGGCAGCGGCCTCTATCTACGGGCGGGCCCGCCCGCTCTGAAGACGAAGAGCGCGAGCCACCTACGGACCAACGCGTGGTCCCGTTTCGCGCTCACTGGCTCCTACGCCATTCTCCGCTCATCGCAGCTGGCGCGGTCGGGCTTGCGTGGGTGCTGGCTTCGGTGTTCTCGGTGGCGCCGGAGCAGTCGTGGTGGGGATTACCGCCGCGCTGGGCCGGGACGCGAGCGCAGCTCTACAACGTTGGCTTGTTCCTCATCGCTGCCTCCGTGCTCACGCGCCAAGCTCAGCTCACGCGGCTTGCGGTAGTGACCGCCGTGGCTGGCGTCATCACGGGCGCGTATTCACTCTTGCAGTCGATCAAGATCGACCCGTTCGAGTGGGCGGGCTACGTCGGCTCGACCCAGGCGGCAGACGTATCGGGCCGGCCGATCGGCACCTTTGGAAATCCCAATTTTTTAGCCGGCTACCTCGTGCTCTCCTTGTTTGTGACGGCAGGCGCCACCCTGCACATACGGCATATTGGCGGTCGTGCGGCGCTCTTGGTTGCGTTTCTGGTGCAGGCGACCGCGCTGGTGATTACGCAGACGCGCGGCGCCTGGGTGGGAACGCTGGTAGGTGCCGTCGTCTTTGGAACCTTGGTCGCCGCGCTTAGCGGACGGCGTTGGCAGCGCTGGCTGCTTGGAGGCTGCGCGGCCTTTTTGCTGGTTCTGGCGCTACTGCGGGCCGCACAGCCAATTGCTGTCCCCGGCAGCTTTCTCGCCCGTGCCACGAGCATTGTCCAACCCACCGAGTTCACCGCCGCCGTCCGGCTGGCTCTTTGGCGTTCTGCTTCAGTCGTGTGGCTGGAACGTCCCCTCGTAGGATTTGGACCGGACGCGCTGGGAAGCGTCTTCCAGCGTACCTACGGGCCCGAGCTTGCCGCCGCCGAAGGCGGCGCGGCGGGACTTACGCAGTATGACCGCTCCGAGAATGCTGTCCTTGACACGCTGCTCGCCACCGGCGCGCTCGGTGGACTGGCGATGCTGGCGGTCGGCCTCGTGGTAGCGCGTTCCGTCTCGCTTCTTACCCGTCGAGGCGGCGCCGCACCACTCGTTGCCGGTGCCACGGCGGCGCTGGCGGCGCACCTGGTGGCACAACAGTTCAACGTCGAGGTGGTAGGCGCTTCCTTCCTGGCGTGGCTGCTCGCTGGGGCGCTCGCGGGACTGGCGGCCACGGCGAATTACTTCCCGTCGGAAGATGCGACCAGTTTCGACGCCGCGCCTGGTCCCGCGGGCGTCCTTTCGCCGGAAGCGCCTGATCTCCCCCACGGGAACGTGCGGACCAGTCTGCCCCGCGCGGCGGCGGCGGCGCTGGTTGTACTTCTGACCTCGCCGCTGATGATCTGGTGGGACCTGCAACCGCTGCGCGCCGGGATGGCGTACGAGATTGGGCTGCAGCTTGAGCGCGCTAACCGACCGGCGGAGGCCGTGCCTCACCTCCGACTCGCTACCACTCTCTGGCCGCACTACTATCTGTACTGGGCCGAGCAGGCGTACGCGCACCGGGCGGCGGCGCGCGCCACCGCTGTCGCGGGGCCTGAGAGGGAACGCCATCAGCGCCTGGCGCTGGCGGCCGTAGACCGCGCGCTGACCGTCAACGGCGCGCTGCCACTTGTGTGGAGCTATTGGGGCGACATCGCGGGCGAGGTGGCGGTGGTAACCAGCAACCAGGAGCTCGCCGGACGCGCTCGTGACGCGCATCGCCGGGCCACGTCACTCGCTCCAGGCTGGTGGCGCTACTGGCAGAACGCCGGCGATACGGACATGCTGCTGGCGGAGTTTTGCGCTGCCAAGGAGCACTTCGGACGCGCCGCCGGGTTGAACCCGCGCAATTGGGTGTTGTGGGCCAGCTATGGTGATGCCGCCAACCGCCAGGGGGACAGAGATACGGCCCGCCTCGCCTACGCGCGGGCGCTCGCGCTCCAGCCAGGCGGGAACGGCGAAGTGGCGCTGCGCCGCGCGCTGGAGGCGCTCAACGCGCCACGTTGATCCGCCCGCTCTGGCTACTCCACGGGCAAGACGGTACGCGTCTCCTAGACTCGTAGGAGACATGACACCCACCGGACGCATCCTATCGAGGCTCATCGTTACATGGATCGCCCTGTCCGTCGTTTTCACGGCGTCCGTCCCGACGGCGTTCGCCGCTCCGTCCGAACAGTCTCTGCCCGCTAGAGGGGCTATCGTCGCGCTACGAGGTACACCACACCTGTGGATCGCGGACGATCAGGGCACGCTGCACTGGTCCGGTGATACGCGCGCGCTGGCGGGCCGCGTTGTCAACTGGGGCGCGCGCACTGAGGCTTCCCTTGAGCAGTTGAGAGCGATGCGCCGGGGTGAGCCATGGCTGTCCGCCGGCCTGCTCAAGGACGGCGATCCGATCTACTTTGTCAAGTGGGAGAGCGACTGGTCAACCCCGCAACTGCTGCACATCCTCTCCATCGCCGATGTAGAGCTCTTTGGCATAAGCGCCACCAACTACGGCCATCTCGTGCTGGACCGCACGACCTGGGAGCAGCGGTTCAACGTACCCGCCAGCAGTCTGCAGCGGGGCGTTCTTCCCAGCACGACGGGACCGGCAAGCGCAGCCGTCTCTACGAGCACGTCGCCCACTTTCAGCGTCACTTCCATTCCCGCGGTCTCAGTCGCTTCCGGCGCCCTCGCCGTCGCCCTCGCCGGCGCGCTCACCGCAGAGGAGCAGACGGCGTTCATCGAGAGCGCGCTGGATGCGACCGATGGGCGGCGCGCAACCAAGTGGGCCAGGCCGATCACCGTTCAGTTGCGGCGCAGCACCTACGACACGCAAGGACCGCTGTTGGACGCCATGATCAACGAAGCACGCGAGCTGCTGGGTGGCCACTCAATCTCACGTGTCGCCAGCGGTGGCGTCATCGTGACTGACTTTGCGCCCCTGTCCGAAGTGCGACTCAAGGAGTCGCGCGCGCTTGGCTATGCCTCGTACAGCACCTTCGTGGGGGCCGGCACGCTGGCGCAGTGCGCGATCACCGTGGCGCACGATCCGGAGCAGGCGCTGGGGGCGGAGGCGCAGTTTGTGAGCCCGCAGATGAAGGCGGACCTGCTCGGCCTGGTGGTGCGCCATGAGTTCGGGCATTGCCTGGGCCTGGGCCACAACGCCTCAAGCAAGAGCTTCTTGTCATATAGCTTTGACGGGTTGCGGGCGTACTACACCAGCGGCGCGCGCGCAGCTCGCTACCCGGACTTTGATCGCGCGCTCATCCGAACGCTTTACCACGCCGCGGTGCAGCCCATGATGGACGAGGCCGCCCTGCGCCGCCTCTTTGGGGCGTAGCCGGCCTTCCCTAGCCGCTCGTCGCCCCCTTGGCCGCCAGTTACGGTCAGAATATCTCGAGGTAGCGCTCGATTTCCCAGCTGCTCACGCGCATGCGGTATTCCTCCCACTCCTGGCGTTTGGCCTCGACAAACCGCTCGTAGACGTGTGGCCCTAGGGTCTCACGCACCAGATCATCGCGCTCCAGTTCGTCTAGCGCCTCCCGCAGGCTCGATGGCAGCATCTGCACGTTGTGACGCGCCAGCATGGCGGCGTCGAACTCGTACAGATTCTCCTCCACTGGGGCAGGCACCGGCAGGTTGCGCTTCACGCCGTTCAGCCCGGCGCGCAGCATCACGGCGAAGGCGAGGTACGGATTGCATGATGGGTCCGGACAGCGCAGCTCAATGCGGGCGCTTTGCGGCTTGCCGCGGGAGATCTTGGGTACGCGGATCAGCGCCGACCGGTTGACGCGTGCCCAGCTCACGTACACCGGCGCCTCGTAGCCTGGCACCAGCCGCTTGTAGGAGTTCACCAGCGGCGCCAGGATGGCGCTCATGCCCCGCGCGTGGTGCAGCACGCCGGCGCAGAAGCGCTTTGCCAGGTCGGAGAGGCCGTACTCGTCGCTGGGTTCGGCAAACAAGTTCTTGCCGGTACGGATGTCCTCCAGGCTCATGTGGGTGTGCATGCCGGAGCCGGCGAGACCGTAGAACGGCTTGGGCATGAAGGTCGCGTGCAGCCCAAACTTCCGCGCCACCGCCTTCAGCGTGTAGCGGAACGTCACCGCGTTGTCGGCGGTCTTGAGCGCGTCGTCGTACTGGAAGTCGATCTCATGCTGTCCGGTCGCCACCTCGTGATGGCTGGTCTCCACCGTGATCCCAACGGCTTCCAGCGCGTTCACCATCTCCTTGCGAACCTGCGAGGCCAGATCCGTGGAGAGGTCGAAGTACCCACCCTCGTCATGGGGCGTCAGGCTCACCTCGTCGTTGGGACCCAGACGAAGTAGGAAGAACTCCAGCTCCGGGCCGGTATTGAAGCGGTAGCCAAGCGCTTCCGCCTCCTTGAGCGCCAGCTTGAGCACGTAGCGCGGGTCACCTGGGAATGGCTCGCCCTCGGGCGTAAAGACGTCGCAGATCACTTTGGCCGCCGTGTCCGGCCCACGCTCCCACGGGATCACGGCAAACGTGGAGAGGTCGGGGTCCAGATACATGTCGCTCTCGGCGACGCGCGCAAATCCCTCGATGGAGCTGCCGTCAAACCACTTGCCGTGGTCGATGCAGTCCTCGAACTGGTGCATTGGGATGGTGACGCTCTTGACTAACCCCACAACGTCGGTGAACTGGAGATTGACGAAACGGACGTTTTCTGCCCTGGCACGCGCCAGAACATCCTGCTTCTGCGATTCGCGGTTCGGTGCCGGCTCCATTTGCTTGCGTGGTGGTAGCACATCTTCCGCCTACTTCGACCCTGTTTCTCCGACGCCGCGCAGGACCAGGGGGGCCCGGCACCGTGCTACTTCCCTACGAGAGCAAGCGGCGCGCCTTGAGCGCCACCTGCAAAGAGAGACGCGATTCGGGGTCTTCAAGGTCAAGGCCGCTGATCTCCTGGATGCGACCAATGCGGTAGAGAAGCGAGTTGCGGTGATGGTGCAACTTCACCGCGGTCTGGCTCAGATTGCCGTGACTCTCAAAGTACGCCTCCAACGTCTCAATAAGGTTCTGGCCGGTTTTCCGGTCGTACTCCGCCAGTGGTCCCAGTGTCTGCTGGTGGAAAGTGCGCAGCTCCGCGGAGTCGCGCAGCACATGCAGCACCTTGTAGAGACCCAGGTCGGCGAAGCAGACCAGCCTCCCCGCGTCGTAGACGCGCTGTCCGATCCGCAGTGCGTCACGGGCTTCCTGCGCGGCGCGCGACAACTCTTGAAGTCGCGCGCGCGGACGGCTAAACCCCGCAGACAAGCTCCCTTCAACGGGGTCCCCGACAACCGACGCGAACAGGTCTGCCGCTACGACCCGGAGGCGCTCTTCGCCGGCCCCCTCTCCGCTCATGCCATCCCGGCCGGCACCCACCGGGTCGTGTCCCTTTCCTCGTACCGGAAACAAGTCACAGATGACGGTCAACTCGGCACCGTCAATGCTGCCAATGCAGCGCACGTCACCGCGACGATGGCGCTGGCTCAGAATGTCCGCCGCCGCAAGTAGCAGCTCACTTCCGGCGGCAGGACCGGGGAAGGGAAGCGATTCGCTGAAGTCGCTCGCACCACCAGCGGCACCGGAAACGGCGGAACCGGCGGCAAAGACCCCCACAGCGAACGGACCAGTTTCGCCGAGGCCGGCCTGCACCGCCTTGCGCTGCAGCAGCTCAGAATCTGCGCTGGGGCTGAGCAACTCTTCCACCAGGTCCCGATGGACGCGCTGTCCGGCCGCCAGCACCGCCTCTTCTTTAGATAGCTCAAGCGCGCAGATGGCCGACGCACGGCTGGCCGTCAACTGGTCGAACTCCGTCAGCGCCTCCTCAACGCCGCAAAAGGAGACGAACCCGGCGACACGTTGGGCGGCCACAACCGGTGCGCACCAGCGGTGCAGTCCAAGCCGCGCCGCGGGCAGCAAGACTGTGGTGGGCGTTGTGGCAGAAACCGGATGGGCCCGTATGTGCTGAGCCAGGAGGCTGCGCTCCTCAACCGACGAGAGACCGGCGCCGTCGAGTCGAGCGACGCTATGCTCGGGCGGCACCGCGACGGTGCGCAGCCGGAACGACGCGTCCTCGAAGGTCACAATGCGGCTGGTCACCAGCGCGGCTTCTTCGATGATGGCGTCCACGCCGCGGCCCTCAACTGCCAGCTGCGCCAGACGCCGGTAGAAATCGCTCGCGCGCGCCTGCAATTCGTTGTGCCGGTCGAGCACCAGTGCGATGATCCCGCGCTCGGCGTCCAGGAGAGAAAGTGCCTCCGGTGCCTCAATCAGCGGTAGCGAAAGCTGGTTGGCCATCGTGCGGGCGCGCTGAGGGATAGGCCCGGTCACCGCCAGCGCCGCTGCTCCCGCTTGCTGGAGCCCTTCTAGAATGCGTTCCAACGTAAGACCCGCGTCTACCTGCCGCAGCCCCTCCAGCGCCGCGGATGATGCCAGCACAAATTCGCCGCCTCCGCGCGGCTCAAACGCCGGTGGTCGCGAGCGCAGCGACGTCGCCCACGTGACGCGGTGCAGCACGCCGCCGCTGCCCCCAGCGAGGCGGCTACCCGGCAAGGCAACGCGCTGCACCTCGGCGACCGTCACGGTGTCCCGGGTCACGGCGCCGGGCGCGCGGACCGCCATCAGGACGCTTCCTCCATGAGAGGAGACGCAGCCTGCGGTACACGGCGCGCCCCAGCGGACTCATCCAATGCTGGCCGGGTGGCGGCCCAGGCCGCGTCGCGCTTGACGCGCTGCTCCTGACGCTTGGCCTCGTCTGCGACCCGGTAGCCCGACAGGAATTCTCGCCGCCAGTCACCGTACCGTCCGTCGACTATAGCCGCGCGCATCCGCGCCGAGAGGCGCGCCATGTAGCGCAGGTTGTGGATGCTGGCCAGCCGGTACCCCAGCAGCTCTTCTGCTTTGAAAAGATGGTGCAGGTACGCTGCGGAATAGTGGCGGCAGGTGTAGCAATCGCAGGTGGGATCAATTGGCGCATCCTGCTCTCGCAGAGTGGCACGTGTCACCGTCACGCGCCCGGCGTCGGTGAACAGGCTTCCGTTGCGCGCGATCCTGGTGGGTAGTACACAGTCAAACAGGTCTACGCCACGCGCCACGCCCTCCACCAGGTCCTCCGGCGATCCGACACCCATCAGATACCGGGGCCGGTCTATGGGCAGGAGCGGCGTGACGGCACCGGTGATGCGCCAGCACTCTTGCTTGGTTTCGCCCACGCTGACGCCGCCGATGGCATAGCCGGGAAAGTCGAGCGCCGTGATGGCGCGCGCGCTTTCCTGACGCAGATCTTCGTACGTGCCTCCTTGGATGATGCCGAAAAGCGCTTGGTCAGGGCGCGTCTGTGCGTTGCGGCAGCGTTCAGCCCAGCGATGGGTGCGCTCCATTGAGACACGGGCGCGCTCGCGCGTAGCGGGGTACTCGACGCACTCGTCGAAGCACATCATCACGTCCGACCCAAGCTGCTCCTGAACGGCGACGGCGCGCTCGGGCGTCAGGCGCCGCTCGCTGCCGTCTATGTGCGAGCGGAACGTCACGCCATCCTCATCCAAGGTGCGCAGGTGGGCCAAACTGAAGACCTGAAAGCCGCCCGAGTCGGTCAGGATGGGGTGATCCCAGCGCATGAACCGGTGCAGCCCGCCCAAGCGTGCGATGGTGTCAGCGCCGGGTCGTAAAAAGAGGTGGTACGTATTGGAAAGGATGATCTGGGCGCCCAGGTCGGTCAACTCCTCGGGCGAGAGCGATTTGACGGTGGCTTGCGTCCCAACCGGCATGAACGATGGCGTCAGGATGTCACCGTGAGGCGTCGTAAAGCTGCCCGCTCGGGCGCCCGTCTCGGGGTCCGTCGCTTCCAGCGTGAAGGAGAAAAAGGGCGCCATTTGTGCAGGTTGCACTAATAGTACCCGCCTATACTTTCCAAGCTCATGCAGAGTGTGTTGCCGGCGGAGAAACGGGCCGCGGTACAGCGCGCAATCCTGGCCTGGTACCGGCGCGGCCACCGAGACCTGCCTTGGCGCGCCACCCGTGACCCGTACTACATTCTGGTCTCGGAGGTCATGCTTCAGCAGACCCAGGTAGACCGTGTGTTGCCCAAATACCTTGGCTGGCTGATGCAGTACCCGACCCTAGAGGCGCTCGCCGCGGCGCCGCGGGCAGAGGTAATTCGCGCCTGGTCGGGCCTGGGTTACAACCTCCGCGCGGTGCGCCTGCACGAGATCGCCCGCCAGGTAGTGGAACATCACGGTGGCAGACTGCCCAAGACGCTGGACGGGCTGCTCTCGTTGAAGGGCATCGGACGCTACACGGCGGCGGCGGTGATGTGCTTTGCGCATGACGCGCCAGAGCCCGTGCTGGATACCAACGTGCGGCGTGTGCTCGGACGCATCTTCGCGCGCGAGGTTCCCGGCGCGACGGAGGACGATAGGCTGGCATGGCCACTGGCCGCGGCGTCGCTGCCGCCGGAAACGGACACGTATGATTGGAATCAGGCATTGATGGACGTGGGAGCGACCATCTGCCTTTCGCGCACGCCGCGCTGCCTGCTGTGTCCAGCACAGGCTGAATGCACCGCCCGCCAGGTCTTCTTCGCCCCTGGCGAGGGCGAGATGTCGCTCGCAGTTGCAGAGGACCGGGCCAGCTACGCCGCCGCCACCCAGAAGCGAACGCGAAAGCCCGCGGCTGTGGCGGAACGGTTCGATGGATCCCGCCGCTGGTACCGCGGCCAGATCGTCGAGGCGCTGCGCGCGCTGCCGGACGGCGGCTCACTCGTCGTCACGGAGCTTGCCTCAAGTCTGGAAATTGACGATGCCACGGTGCGAGCACTTGTGGTCGCGCTAGAGCGCGACGGGCTGGCTGTGACGCAGGGAGATGGGGACGCGGCGACGGTTGCACTTCCTTTGTAGCGGGAGCGTACTGACCCTTTCAGGGGTAGGACCTTTCATGCGCCGGCAGCGCCATGGGATGAATTCCACTGGCCAAGTCGAGCAAAGGACCCTCAAGGGCGCTGGACACGGAGCTGGCCATCAATCCGCGACTACACTTCCCTTAGTGATAGTGACTGATCTGCCCCTAGACGCCACGGGAGGCACGGCGGGGGTGATGATTGGGCCGGCGCCACTGGCGGTGCTAGTGCTGTTGACGGTGCTCGCCATTTGCACCGTCACCGATCTGCGCGAGCGCCGGGTACCGCTCTGGTTGACGGCGGGTGGCATCCTCGGAGGTCTTCTCCTTGCTGCCGGTTCTGGTGGCGTTGGTGGCGCTGCGCTGCGACAAAGCGGAATCGGGCTGGTGGTGGGGCTGCTGGTGCTCGCGCCGTTTGTGTTGTTGGGAGGGATTGGACTGGGCGACGCGCTGCTGCTGGGGGTCGTAGGAACGTGGTTTGGCTGGACGTTTGTGCTCTGGACTGCCTGGTGGGCGTCTGTCGCCGGTGCGGCGCTAGCAGTGGTGGTGCTTGTAGTATCGTGGACAGGCAAGCAGCGCGCGCGCACGATCCCCTACGTACCCGCCATCGCCGTGGGAGCGCTGGGGGCGCTTGTCACGGTGGTAACCCGTGGCTGAGCGCAATCGAATCATCAACCAGACGCGCGGGACCGAGGTGGCAACGGATGTGCGATGGGCAACGAACGCCTGGCCACGCCTCCTAGGGTTGATGGGCCGCCCGGATCTGCCAGGGGGGCATGCGCTGGTCTTTCCGGGCGAGAAGGGCATCCACACCCACTTCATGCGCTTCGCCATCGATGTGGTCTTCTACGACTCGGACGGCAGAGTGGTGGCGCTTGCACACGCGATGGCGCCCTGGCGCTCGTCCAAGTACCATCGCACCGCCGCAGGAGTGATCGAACTACCGTCGGGGACGTTGCGCGCCACTGGGACGGAGCCGGGAGACCAGCTGAGCCTGGTGAAACGTGGCTAGCGCGGGTCGGAGACTACTCCCTCTTATCTAGGGTGTTAGAGAATGAGTGAAACATCACCGAAGGAGAAGAAGCGATACTCGAGGGCGATGGCTTCCGCATAGGCAGTGCGGATCAGGTCGGATCCCGCCAGGGCGCTGACCAGCATCAGCAGGGTTGAGCGCGGGAGGTGGAAGTTGGTGAGGAGTGCGTCCACCGACTTGAAGGTGTCGCCCGGCGTGATGAAGAGCTTGGTCTGGCCGGACCAGCCGCCATCAATGTCCGTACGCTGTGCGGCCCAGGACTCCAGTGAACGGACGGCGGTGGTGCCTACGGCAACGACGCGACGGCCGGCTTGCTTTGTGGCCGCGATGGCACGTGCGGTCTCGGCCGGCACCGACACAAGCTCTGAATGCATTTCATGGTCCGCGATGCGCTCGACCTTGACGGAGCGAAACGTGTCCAGGCCGACATGGAGGGTGACAAAGGCGAACCGCACGCCCTTCTGAGCGAGCTTATCGAGAAGCTCGGTGGTGAAGTGAAGGCCCGCCGTAGGGGCAGCTGCCGAGCCGGTCACGCGCGAGTAAACGGTCTGATAGCGTTCGGGATCCTGTAAAGGGGCGTGGATGTATGGCGGGAGTGGCATGTGGCCGTGACGAGCCATGATGGTTTGAGGGTCACCCTGGATGCGAATACGAAGGGCGCCGGAGGCGGTTCGCTCGCCGACCTCAAATTGCGATTGTTGCGCCTCATCGCCAGCCAGCAAGAGCGTCCCGGTGCGGAGACGCGCCGCCGGGCGGGCCAAGGCTTCCCACCAGCCAACGTCCAGCTCGCGAAGGAATAGCAGCTCAACGCGACCTCCGGTGGGCTTGCGAGTCCAGACGCGCGCGGGGAGGACGCGGCTGTCGTTGGCGACGAGAAGATCGCCTGGATCTAAGTACTCGACGATGTCGCGGAACGTGCGGTGCTCAAGTGCGCCCGTATCGCGATGGATGACAAGCAAGCGTGACGAGTCGCGCGGCTCAGCGGGCGTCTGAGCTATCCGTTCGGGCGGAAGCTCGTAGTCAAAGTCAGAGGTGAGCACTTAGAGCAGGCGAGGTTGGGCGAGGCCGCCGGGTGGCGGGAGATCGAGGTGGCGAGCGGCGTCGTCGGTGGCGACGCGGCCGCGGGGCGTGCGGTGGAGGTAGCCAATCTGCATCAGATACGGCTCGTAAACGTCCTCAATGGTCTCCGCCTCCTCGCCGATGGATGCGGCGATGTTTTGAAGGCCGACGGGGCCGCCCTTGAAGCGCACCAGGATTGCCTCCAGGATGCGGCGGTCGACGTCATCCAGGCCAAGCTGGTCAACGCCGTGCGCGTTAAGTCCCTGGCGCGCAATTTCCCAGGTGATGACGCCGTCTGCCATGACCTGAGCGTAGTCGCGCACGCGGCGCAGCAGTCGCAAGGCAACGCGTGGTGTGCGCCGGCTGCGACGGGCAATCTCGGTAGCACCTTCCTCGTCAATCTGTACGCGCAGCACCCTGGCCGCTCGGGCGAGAAGCTGTTGGATGGCCTCCAGACTGTAGAACTCAAGGTGGAAAGATAGGCCAAAGCGGTCTCGCAGAGGACCGGTGAGCAGAGAAGCGCGCGTGGTGGCACCGATCAGCGTAAAGTGCTTAAGGGGGAAGCGAAAAACCTGAGCCGCCGGACCGCGACCCGTAACGGTGTCGATCATGAAGTCTTCCATCGCCGGATAGAGCGACTCCTCGACCAGGCGATTGAGCCGGTGGATCTCGTCGATGAAGATGACGTCCCGGCCGTTCAGGCCCGATAGGATGCTCACCAAGACGCCCGGATGTTCAAGCGCTGGACCGGACGTGGTCTTGATGTTGGCGCCAAGCTCCTGGGCAATGATGCGAGAGAGCGTCGTCTTTCCGAGGCCCGGCGGGCCGTGCAAGAGGACGTGCTCCAATGCCTCGCCGCGCGCGCGCGCGGCCGCAATGGCTATTTCAAGCTGCTCCTTGATCGCTTCCTGCCCGACGTACTCGGCGAGACGGCGCGGGCGGATGCTCTCGTCGTCGTCCTCCCCTTGGGGACTTACCAAGCGCTCGGTTGTCACTTGCATTGCTCTAGAACAGAGATTCTACCGCGCACGGAGGGAAACGGATCCTTCGCTGGGCTCAGGATGACACGAGGCAAGAGTCACTCCGGGCGGAGCAGCTCGAGGGCCTTTCTGGCCTTCTCTTCAAACGGCATGTTCGTGTCGCGTGGCAGGCTGACGACGGCCGCCTGTGCGTCTGCCGCCGTGAACCCCAACGTCACGAGCCACGAGAGGATCTCCACGTCCACACTCGGGACTTCGCTCGCGGAGACAGGGCCGATCTTGCCCTTGAGGTCCAGGATTATGCGCGCGGCGGTTCGCGCCCCAATGCCCGGGACCTTGGCCAGCGCCGCGGAATTCTCAGTCCAGATGTAGGTGCGGATCGCGTCCACAGGGGAGCCGGAAAGCATAGCCAGCGCCTTGGACGGACCCAGACCGCTTACGCCCAGCAACTGCTCAAATAGCTCCAACTCGCCCGCGGATGAGAAGCCGTACAGGCTCAGATCATCTTCGCGTACATGGAGGTGGGTGAAGAGACGGACACGCTCGCCGGTGCCCGGCAGCTGCGCTGCCGTGGACTGTGGGATGAAAGCACGCAGACCTACGCCACCTACGTTCACGATGGCGAAGGTGTGGGACGCGGCGGTGAGAGTTCCTTCCAGAGTGACGATCACGTCAGAGGTGACAGATTGTAAGTGGAGGCTTTACATTTCCGAGTAAACGCTAGCGGAACCCAAGCGCGCGAATGCGGGCGTGTCGGAGGTGGCAGAGCGCGATGGCGAGCGCGTCGGCGGCATCATCGGGCTTCGGCGGCGAACTCAAGCCTAGCAGCGTCTGTACCATGCGCTGCATCTGTGGCTTGCCGGCCTTGCCGAATCCTGCCACGGTGTGCTTGATCTCGGCAGGCTTGTACTCGGAGACGGAGAGGCCGAACTCGGCGGCGGCAAGCAGTGCGACTCCTCGCGCCTGGCCGACCGTCACAGCGGTAGTGACGTTCTTTCCGAAAAAGAGCTGCTCGATTGCCACGTGGCCCGGCTTGTGAGTGCGGACCACCTTCCGCAGGCCCTCGTACAGCTTGAGGAGTCGCTGCTCCATCGGCTCACCCGCCAGTGTTGTGAGCACGCCATAGGCGATCGGCTCATACGTGCTGGGACCGTCATGAGCGAAGCCGCCGCGTTCCCGCACCACGCCAAAGCCCATGGTGGCGGTGCCGGGGTCGATGCCAAGGATGGTGTCGCCAGACGAACCGCGAGGCGCGGCGGCGCGGCCCGGCGAGTGCGGGACCTCTTGCATCGATGGCATCTGTGGCAGCGGAGGCATGCCGTCCACCGGCACCACTGGTGATACGGAAGTGACGGACCTGATCTGCCCGGCCGGCGGCGCGGCGCGCGCTAAGGTGCGTCGCGCGCGCTCAGTCAGCTCATCTAGGCGAGAAGGCACACCATCATTATGAGGCGAGCTGGGCAACCATCTCTTCTGATAGGTCAAGATTGGTGCTGACGTTCTGGACGTCGTCCAAGTCTTCAAGCCGCTCGATCATTCGCATCACCAGGGTGGACTTTTGCTCGTCCAGTTGGACGGTGGTGGTGGGGATCATGGCGCGCTCGGCAGTGTCCACCGGCAGCCCGGCGCCCTGCAATGCGTTTCGAACCGATTCCATATCTTGCAGCTGGGTGTAGACCTCCATGAGCCCATCCACATCATTGATGTCGATTGCCCCGGCGTCAATTGCGGTGAGAGTGGCTTCATCCAGGTCTTTGCCATTCAATGGCACGGTGATGTAGCCGCGCGACTCAAAGAGCCAGCCAACCGAACCGTTCTCCCCCAGGTTGCCACCGTTGCGTGTGAAGACGTTGCGGAGCTCAGAAACCGTGCGATTGCGGTTATCGGTAAGTGTCTCAACAAGCACGGCGACGCCGCCGGGCCCGTACCCTTCGTAGGTCACCTCGTCCAACTGCTGCTCGTCGTCCCCGCCACCGGTCGCGCGGGCAATGGCACGCTGGATATTGTCCTGCGGCATGTTGATGGCGCGAGCGCGCTGTATCGCGAGACGCAGCCGGAAGTTGGCATCCGTATCGGGACCACCTTGCTTAGCGGCGCTGAGGATCTCACGCGTCAGCTTGGTGAACATCTGGCCGCGCTTGGAGTCATTGACGCCCTTCTGACGTTTGATCTGCGCCCATTTGCTGTGACCGGACATAGGTGGTTTGTGCGTCCTCTCACCCAGATTATAATCGCGGGTTGTTCCAGCGGGACACGTAACCGGTAATGACTTCTTGATGACTCAACAGTGGTGGCAGCTGATCGGCAGCAGCTTTGTGAGCTTCATGTTGAGCTTCATGCTGATGACGGCGTGGTTGCCGTTTGCGCCCAAGCGGGCCGGCACGGTGCTGCTAGAGGTACCTATGGGATTCCTGCAGCGGGTGTTGGTACACCGCACAAAGGCGGCGCTGCTGATGGCGTACGTCCTGATCGCAACCATGCCCGGCCTTGGCGGCGCATGGCTAATTCCAGGAACACCGGCGATTGCGCTGCTGGGGCTGATGGTCATCCTAATGCTGCCAATGCGGTACGTCTTCACGGATCGAGGCGTGGCGATTAATAACGGCGTGCCTCGACCTTACAAGCTGTTCCGGCGCTTTGAAGCGCGGCCCGGCAGGCGCTGGCTAGCCAAAAACGTCACGCTGATCCTCCGCGGGCGCAAGGATGAGAAGGGCCGCACACTCAATGGTCACTCGTTGTATCTACCTACTGACGCGCAGGCAGAGGTAACCCGCCTGCTGAAGAAGCACGTTCGCTAGAGCTCAACCACTTGGCGGTCAAACGCCAACGCCATTCCGTGGGGGAGCCCGGCGTTCGTTTCCTCGTGCTCCAGCGAGTGCGAGATGTGGGTGAAGAGCGTGCGGCCCGGGGTAAGATGCCCCGCCACCTGAACAGCTTCTGCCAAGGAGAAGTGGGTGGGATGGCGATTCTTGGTCAGGGCGTCCAGGACGAACAGGTCCACGCCCTCCATCTGGGCGAGTGTCTCCGGCGAGATCGCGTTGCAATCGGTGGCGTACACAAGCTGTGGGCCTTCGGGCCGCTCGCACACGCGAAAAGCCGTGACGGCGATAGCGCCATGCCGCACTTCAAGCGGCATGATGTGCAGGCCGGCAACTTCGAAGGGCACGCCGATCTCAATTGGGATCAGGTCCAGCTTGGGTTTTCCACCGCCCTCCTGGCCGCTCTCGAAGACGTAACTGAAGCTACGGCGGATGACCTCTAGTGTTTCAGGCGTGCCGTACAGCGGCATGGGCTGCTTCGTGCGCCAGTTGAAAATGCGCACGTCGTCCAGGCCAAAGATGTGATCGGCATGCGCGTGCGTGAAGAGCACCGCGTCGAGTGTCTTGAGTCCGGCGGCGAGCGCCTGAATGCGGAACTCGGGTGTGGTATCCACTACAATGCGACGTTCATCAGACTCGATCAGGATCGACGAGCGGGTACGCGTGTTCCTTGGGTTGGTGGACGCGCACACAGGGCAGTCACAGCCTATGACCGGAATGCCGTGACTGGTGCCCGTACCGAGAAAGCGTATTCGCAAAGAACCCTCACCCCAGCCCTCTCCCGCGTCCCCAGTGGGGAGATCCTTAGGAGAGGAAGTCAGACTACTCCAGGCGAAGATCGTACAGGGCGTGCTCTCCGAGGAAGTACTCGAAAGGGTCCTCGCGGTAGCCGCGCAGGCGCGGCTTGACCAGTATCCAGGCGACGCTGTGATAGAGAAAGGCGGCGGGCGCCTCCTGGACGAGGAGCTGTGCGGCGTCGCGATATAACTCGTGACGGCGGGTAGGATCCGATTCGGTATCAGCGGCAGCGGTCAGACGGTCGAAGTCCGGGTTGTTCCAACCAGTGCGACCAAGTGACGAGCGCGAGCTGAAGACGATGCTGTACCAGCTCTGCGGATCCGGATAATCCTGGCACCAACCAGCGAGAAAGAGCATCGGGACCGCTTCTGGGCGCTTGAGCGCGGCCGCGAACGTGCGCGCTTCAACCGGGTCTGGCTCAATCCTCACGCCGAGATTCTGACCTAGCTGGTTTACCAGCGCCTCGATCCGCACACGCGAACGCGCTCCGGCGCTATACGCCCACTTGAGCTCTCCAAAGCCGCTGCCTCCCGGATACCCGGCAGCGGTGAGGAGCTGGGCGCCGCGAGCGGGATCAAAGATTTGCTCGTCAATCTCCAGATAATTCCCTGGAAAGGCGGGCGGGACAAACTGCCGGGCGGCACGCCCCTGGCCGCCCAGGATGTTGCGCACAAATGTGGTGCGATCCAGTGCGTGGGAGAATGCGGCGCGCACGCGCGCATCATCAAATGGCGGCTTGCGCGTGTTGAAACCAACGTAAAAGGTGCAGCCGCCGGGATACTCATGGAACTGGGAGCGCAAGCGCGAGTCGCTCTGCACATATGCCCGGTCCTCAACCTGCACGCCGGCCACGTCAAGCTCGTCGTTGAGATACGCCGCCAGCGCCACGGCTGGCTCGCCAATCATCGCCTGCTCCACATAACGGATAGGTGGCGGCCCGGCATGATAGAGCGGGTTGGCCTCAAATCGCAGGCGGCTGCCGTGGTCCCATTCAGCCAGCACGTATGGACCGTTGCCAATGTACGTGGCAGGCTCAGTCCACCGGTCGCCTGCGCGGCCGATAATGTCTGCCCGCACGGGAAGACCGCACCAGGTTGCGAGCACACTCAGGAACCACGGCGCTGGCGCGGTGAGTGTCAGCTGGAGCATATGGTCATCCAGCGCACGCACGCCGGTGGCGTCACGGAGAGCGCTCAACTGCTCGGGCGGCGTTCGCAGGGGATCGGCGGTGTTATACGCCTCTGCGCCGGCGATGACGTACCCGGCAAAGGCGTACTCGCTGCGCGTGTCGGGAGCAAGGTGCCGCTTCCAGCCGTACTCAAAGTCGCGCGCCGTAAGCGGCCGCCCGTCCGAGTAGACAAGACCGCGTCTAAGCGTAAAGATGAGCCTCCTTCCACCGTCTTCTACAACTGGCAGGAACGCCGCCTGATCCGGGACGAGGGCGCCGGTCGCGTCCCATGCGAGCAGGTTGCGGAAGACCCGCATCACCTTTTCTACCTCGCCAATGAACGAGACGCGCGCGGGATCGATGGAGTCGGGCTCTGAGCCGGTGTTGAGCAGCAGCGTCGCTTCGGCGGTCTGAGCGCGGACGTGCCGAGGCAGCGTGAGCGCGGCACTGGAGGCGAGGAGGACTCCCCGCCGGTTCATAGTGTGAGCAGGCGCTCTGAGCGGCAGAGGGGGTTGCCGATCACTGCTTCATACGTGGGTCGAGGGCGTCGCGCAATCCATCACCGAGAAAGGTGAAGGAGAGCATGACCAGGGCGACACAGACAGCGGGCGCCGCGATGAGAATGGGATTGCTGTAGATCGAAACGAAGCCGTCGCCAATCATATTGCCCCAGCTCGCTATCGGTGGCCGGATGCCTATGCCAATGAAGGAGAGGCCCGCCTCGGCAAATATCGCACCCGGCACACCAAACGCCACTGAAACAATCAGCGGCGCAAGGATGTTTGGGACAATGTGCTTCCACATTATGCGGACATTGCTCGCGCCGAGCGAACGCGCCGCCTCAACGTATTCCTTCTGCTTGATAGACAGCACCTGACCGCGGACGAGGCGGGCGGTGCCCTCCCACCCTACGATGGCCAGGGCGATGAAGATCATCAGGAGGCCGCCCATCTGCTTCCCAATAAATGTGTCGCGCAGGGCGGCGCTGACCACGATCAAGAAGAGAAGGCCGGGGAACGCGTACATGATATCCACCAGGCGCATGAGGAGATTGTCGGTCCGCCCACCTCGGAAGCCGGCGGACAGCCCGATCAGCCCACCAACTATGAGGTGGATTGATACGGGAATAATCCCCACGAGCATGGAGATGCGAGCGCCGTACAAAATTCGGCTCAGCTCATCGCGCCCGACGCCATCGGTACCGAGGATGTATCGCCAGTCACCGGTATTCCACACCGGCGGCCGATAGACCGCTGAGTGGTTCTGGTCATTCAGTCCGTACGGCGCGATGATCGGCGCAAAGATGGCGACGAGCCAGAAGATGACGATAACACACAACCCAATCACGGCCATACGGTTGCGGGTCAGGCGACGCCAGGCGTCTGACCATAGGCTGCGCGACTTGGTGGAGCGTATTGTGACTGCCGGCGCATCCGCGCGTCCGCCTTCGGCGCTACCCGGCGCGCTGGGGACGGCGCGCACCCGGACCCCACCTGGGATCGTGACCGTCTCCTGTGCCATTCTTTTCCTTTTGTTTCAGCGAAAGCGTTATGAGTAGGAGATGCGCGGATCGAGCCAGGAGTAGACCAAATCTACGACGAGATTCATGACGGCGATCACCAGCGCGTAGATAAGCGTGGTGGCCATGATCATGGAGTAGTCCCGCGAGCCAACCGACTGAACGAGCTGCCGTCCCATGCCAGGGAAGCTGAACATGTGCTCGATGAAGAAACTGCCGGTAATCAAACCGGCGAGGGCAGGACCGAGCACGGTGGCTACCGGGATCATGGCGTTGCGCAACGCGTGGCGCAGCATGACAACACGGTCGCGCAGCCCTTTTGAGCGAGCGGTACGAATGTAGTCCTGGCGCAGCACCTCCAGCATGGTGGCGCGGGTCAACCGGGTAGTGAACGCAGCCAGGCCCACGCCCAGGCAAAACACCGGTAGGACCCAGGATTTGGGTTGTGCCCAACTGGTAGCGACGATAGGTACCCAATGGAGGCCGAGTCCAAAGATCAGCATGAGCAGGATAGCCACCACAAAGCTGGGAGTAGCGACGAAAAAGGTGGCGCCGAAGAGGGACGTGTAATCCAGCAGGCGGTTGTGGTTTAGCGCCGCAATGACACCCAACGGGATGCCGACGACAGAACCCAGAAGAAATCCGAAGAAGCCGAGCTGCACTGTGCGTCCAAAGCGACTTTCCCACCACGGCCGCCCGATCTGCACGCCAAAGAGCACCTCGTTGACGGTCCGGCCGCGTTGGGTGTAGGAAGGCCCAAGATCACCCTGCAGCACACCTTTGAACGTCGCGGGCTTACCTGCTTCACGCACGCGGGGCAGGACACCGATGTAATAGCCGAATTGCTTCCAGACCGGCTCGTCCAATCCGTATTGACGATTAAGGGAGGCCAGCACTTCGGGGGGCGTCGGGCGGTCGCCGCCGCCCATCACGTCGAACGGTCCGCCCGGCGTGACCTTCATGATCACAAACGTGATGAAGGAGATGAGGAAGAGCACCGGGACCATCCACAACAGGCGGCGCATAAGAAAGCGGAGCATTGTTGAAAACCAATTATGCAAGAGTGAAGAAGCCGCCCCTTAGAAAAGGTGGCGGCTCATGTCGTTTTTGGCCAGGCAAATTGCGCGCGCTACCCAATGCGCATGGTGTACATGTTGTGCTCGCCGAAGAAGAAGTCCAGCGCGTCCGGCTTGTAGTTCTGGACACGCGGCTTCACCAAGTTCCAAACGATGCCGTAGTGCTGGAGGATAACGGGGGAATCGTTGATGAAGATCTGACCCGCCTGACGGTAGAGGTCCATACGGCGGGTGCCGTCCAGCTCGACATCGGCCGCGTCGGTGAGACGGTCGAATTCAGCGTTCTTCCATCCTGTCTTGTCAACCGGGTTCTTGGAGTTGAATACCGTGGAATACCAGTTCTGCGGGTCGGCGTAGTCCTGGTGCCAGCCGGCGGGCGTCATCTGCGGGTAGCGCTCCACGCTCTTACGCATCGCGGTGCGCTCGCGCGCTTCCAAGCCCTCAAGGTCGATTGTGATGCCGAGCACCTGGCCGATCGTTTGCGCTACCGCCTCGGCGCGACGGCGCCCCGCGGCGGTGTTTGTGAAGGTGTACTTGATCGGCGGGAGGCCACGACCGCCCGGATATCCGGCCTCGGCAAGCAGCCGGCGCGCGGTGTCCGGGTTGAAGGTCTGCTCCTCAAGCTCAAACTCGAAGTGTCCGGGGAATCCGGGTGGGATTAGCTGGCGGGCCGGGATGCCTTGCCCGCCCTCGATGTTGCGCACGTAGCTAACACGGTCGTACGCCGAGGCGAAGGCCGCGCGGACCTTTTGGTTGTCAAACGGCGGCTTGGTCGAGCTGAATGCGATCCAGAGGGTCAGCGGGTCGGCGAACTGATAGAACTGGGCGCGCAACGCGGGATCGGCGTCCACCCGCGGCTTATCTTCGGCGATGACACCAACAACGTCGATCTCATCGTTCAGGTACGCGGCGAAGGCGACCGCCGCTTCCTTGATCAGTGTGCGCGAGACCGTCTGGATGGCGGGCGCGCCGCTGGCGTACCGCGAGTTGGCCGTCCAGGTAAAGCGCACCTCTGGCTCATACCCGGACCAGATGTACGGGCCGCTGCCAATGTAGGTAGCAGGCTGCACCCACTTGCTAGCGAACTCGTCGCCGCTGTTGCCGGCCATGATGGTGTCTTGGCGGGTCGGGACGCCGCACCAGGTGGTCAATACGGAGAGGAACCACGGCGCGGGGGCAAGGGTCTTGATCTGTAGCGTAAGGTCGTCCACGGCCCAGACGCCGAGCGCGTCCTTCAGGGTCTGAATGTCGGCGGCAGAGACTTTGGTGGGATCCGCCGTGTTGAGCGCCTCGCCACCGGCGATGATGTAGCCGAGGAAGGCGTACTGGCCCTGGGTGCGCGGGTCCATGTGCCGCTTCCAGCCGTAGACGAAGTCCTGCGCCGTGAGCGGGCGGCCGTCTGAGTAGGTCAGGCCGGGCTTGAGGCGGAACGTGAAGAGCGTCCCGTCCTCGGTGACCTCGGGCATGGCCTCGGCCATGTCCGGGACCATGCTGCCCGTGCCGTCAAACTGCAGCAGGTTGCGGTACACCCGCATGATCATCTCGATCTCGTCGATGAACGACGCCTTCTGCGGGTCCATGTTTTCGGGCTCGGCGACCCAGCGAAGGCGGAGGTGGCCGCCGCTCTGCTCGGCCGGCGCTGCCAAAGCCACGGCCGTTTTGCCCATGCTGAGCGCCGCTGCGCCCGCCGCTCCGGCTCCGGACTTTACCAGGAACCCACGCCGCGTAAGCTCAATCTTTTCCGCAAGTACCACTCTAACTGTCTCCTTGTTTGTGCCGGCGTCTCTGCCGGCGTTGCCAATTGGTCCCCTAACCGCGAGTGCTGCCAGATCCGTTGTCCCTGTTTCAGGTACGGAGCCTAGCAGCCCAGTTTAGAGTGGCCCATCGGATGTTGTCAAATGAGATTAGTGGCTCCACGAGGATAGGACGAATGGCAGGCTAGATCTCCAGATTCAGGATGCCAGTCTGCCAGCCGGCAGTCGAAGACAATGTCCACCTCGCCAGCGGCAAGCTGCGCCACAATGCCTTTGGTGTCAGGACAGTGCTATCTGTCGCTTTGGGGAGCGTGTGAAGCGCGTTGGGTGCGTGAGACAAGTGTGGACCACTCGCGCATCCGTTCGGCAATGGCTGCTTCGTGGCCGCGGTCGGAAGGCTCGTAGAACGGCCCGTCCACGCCATCGGGCAAGTGGCGCTGCGCGGCGACGGCACCGGCGAAGTCATGCGCGTACTGGTAGCCCTGACCGTAGCCGAGCCCCTTGGCGCCGCCGAAGGCCGCGTTGCGCAGATGCAGCGGCACTTCCACGTTGGCGCCCTTCTCGATGGCTGCCTGCGCGCGCCAGAGCGCATCGGCGGAGCGGTTACTTTTGGGCGCCGTGGCGCAATAGGTCACTGCCTGCGCCAGTGTCAGACGGGCTTCAGGCATGCCAATGCGCTCAACAGTCGTGAACGCGGCCGCCGCTACGACGAGCGCCTGCGGATCGGCGTTGCCCACGTCTTCCGAGGCGAGGATGACGATCCGGCGCGCGATGAAGCGCGGATCTTCCCCCGCGGCGAGCATTTTGGCCAGGTAGAACACGGCCGCATCCGGGTCCGAGCCGCGCATGCTTTTAATGAAGGCGGAGACGGTTTGATAGTGATCGTCGCCCACCTTGTCATAACGGACCTGGCGCCGTTGAGTGGCCTCTTGTATCAGTTCGGTGGTGATATGGTCCTCGGTGGAGGCAGCGGCCGCCTCCAGGGCGGTGAGGGCGATGCGCGCGTCACCTCCGGAGATGGCCACCAGATGATCGAGCGCGGCCGGCTCGATCGCCAGTTGGCGATCTCCGAGGCCACGCTCTGCGTCAGCCAGTGCACGCTGGACCAACACGGCGACGTCCTCATCTCCAAGCGGCTCAAGATGAAAGATGCGCAAGCGCGAGCGTAATGCTGAGATAACGTCAAAGTACGGGTTCTCGGTGGTTGCGCCGACCAGCGTAATGGTGCCGTCCTCGACGTACGGCAGGAGGGCATCCTGCTGCGGCTTGGACCAGCGATGCACTTCATCCACCAGCAAGACGGTGCGTTGCCCCATCTGCTTGCGCCTCTTCGCTTCCTCAATGACCTTGCGAAGATCGGGCACGCCATCCGTGACGGCGCTCAGCCGGGCAAAGTGCGCCCTGGTGCTGCGCGCAATGAGCAGGGCGAGCGTGGTTTTCCCTGTGCCGGGCGGCCCCCATAAGATGATGGAACCCAACCGGTCCTGCTCAATTGCGCGTCGTAGTGGCGTGCCGTGACCCAGGATTTGCTGTTGCCCGGCGAACTCCTCGAGCGAGCGGGGCCGCATCCTTACCGCCAGCGGCTGGCCGGATGTATCTTCAGGCAACAGAGGCAGTTGGTCAGCCACCCGCCTATCGTAACGGGCTATTCGCTGCGGCCCAACCCGAACCAGCTGGCGACACGGCCGGTGCGACGCCTAGTCTGAAGGTCGCCGCGCAGGCGCTCCCATGGACCCCTGGCGCGCTTCGCGTCCTCGTCAATGACGGGGCGACGCGAGTATTTGGCGTGTACAAAGGCTTCGGTAAGCGCGCCGACTTCGGCGCGGCGGTCCGGCAGGCGCTCAGCCAGATCCCGGCTGTACTCGTATGGAGTTTGACCGGTGCGACGCTCCCAACCGACGGACGCGGCGCGCTGGATGAGCGAGACGTAGAAGTACTGGATCAACTCGCGTGGGCCCAAGCCGCGCAGGCGCAGCCAGGCTGAGGAAACGGCGCCGCCCGTTCGGGAGCGACGCTGCTTGAGGCGCTGAAGGATGGCCGCCGGCGCAAAGCTGAGCAATCCCGGCGAAGCGGCGCCAAGCAAGCGCCAGAACGCGGTCACCACGTCGAGCACCGCGCCCCAGATCAACGCTACAAGCTCCCGGAAGAAGCCGCGCAGGCCGCTCCAGATGGCGCGGCGCTTCTGCCACGTATTCCAGATGGCGTAGAGCGCCAGCGCACTGGGAAGCACGTAGAACAGGAATCCCCAGGCAAGCTGGCTCGCCATCGACGGAAACGTGGCGGCGCCCCCCGGATCAAGTGGCGCCGCTTGCGGGGGTGGCGTCGGTGGAGCGGGGCCAGCCTCATTGCGCGGGAGCAAGCTGGCGAATGGGGCGAACAGTAGGGCCGCCAGATAGGCAAACATCCAACTGAGCGCGCCGAAGACAGCGCCGAGCACAAACCGGATGGGAGAGGTCAGCACCCAGAGCAGCCCCCAACCGCCATTGAATTGATCGGTCCCCCGTTCCGCGAACGAGGTGGGCAGCAGGAGAGCGCCGGCACACGCCGCGAGCATGAGTAGCAGGCCATAGCTCAGCCAGCGGCGCGTCAGCCCAATCTGAATGGTGGCGCCGGCACGCAACCATTCGGCACGGAGGCGGTCGAGGCTGGTCTGGCTGGCCAACACCAGACCCAGCACGTAATACACAAGGACGGAGGGCACGACACCGCCTACTTCCGAGCGCGCGGCATCGCCAAGCTCCTGCGGGCTGACAAGGGCGAGCCCGGCAAAGAGAAGAACAGCGAAGCCACCAAAGATGAAGGCCCACATCAGTTTGCGCCACGCGAGGTTGTGACTCACAAAACGATACGGCGAGCTGTCCCACGAAGTGGTGCGCTGCTTGGGAGGCGCCGGCGACGACGTGCCGGACGGGGTGCCAGAGGCGGACCCGACTCCCGGCGGCGGACGTGACCACGCGTAGATGCCTTCGATAGGCGCCGGTGGCAGCGCGCTGAGGTCCGTGACGGCTGGCGCCACATCAGCCTCGGATGGCTGGAAGGAGAGCCAGCCGAGCAACTCAGCGATCTGGACCGAGTAGTCCCAGACGAAGAAGACCAGCAACAGGCTCCAGACCAGCGTCACATCCCAGAAGCGCCACGGCTCGGCCATCCAGCTGCTTATCTCAGCGCCAACGGCGCCGGGACCCTCCAGCAGCCGGGGCAGCAGCTTGAGGATGAGCAGCATGGGGATGAGCAACAGCGCCCAATCGACCAGACTGTATTCGGTGTACTTGCGGTAGTGGCGCCCGGCTTCACGTCCACCGAGGCTGATGCCCGCGGCAAAGACGGCAAATGCCATCAGCGCCGTCGCGGTCGCCTCGGTAGGCGCCATGCCCATAGAGATGGTCATGTCCCGGAAGGCCCAGGTGACACAGCCGAACATGGCCAGTGCGAGCAGGCGCTGGACAGGAAGATTCTGAGACCAAGGAGCGCTGGCGTTTTCCGCCGTCGCTTCTGAGACTGCCGGTGAATCCGAGTCAGCGTGCGTACTTGGCGCATCTGTCGCTGCAGACGCTGCGGTCATACGGCAACTCTAACCCGGTGCTGCTCGATCAGCGCGGCGTCTTGCTCGGAGCGCACCTCGTGTACCTGGATGCCCAGCGCGGCGAGCTCGGCGGGGTAGGTATCTCGCAAGCCAAACCGCACCAGAATCACCACCACGTTGAAGCCGGACTTGCGCAGCCCAATTAGCGCCTCGTTTAGGCCCATGGCACGGCCCCAGGTGATCACCAGGATCGTGCTGCCCCAGGGGAGACGCACGGCCTGCTGGCGTAAGAGCGACGCGATAGGCTGGCCATTGCGGATTTGCGCCCGCGCCAGCGCTTCAAGCAGCTGTATCAGGTGAGTGCGGCCTTTGCCCGGGCGCACTGCGATTGTTGGACGTTCGCGCGGCGCCAGGCTGCCTGGTGTGGCAAACCCCAGTTCGTCAATGCCGCGCCGGTCCACCTCCCACGGCAGCTTGGCAGAAAGGCCGCGCGGCGCGTCCCGATCAGCGTCTTCTTCGGGAGCCGCGAGGTCGCGCCCGTTAGAGACGAGACCGACCGGCTGGCGCAGCTCGGACAAGTTAAAGGCCAGACTTGCCGCTACCGTGATCGCCAGCTCGGCCGCCCCCTCAGCGTAGGAGAGGTCGTACTCTTCCAGGTTCAGGTTGAGGAAGATCAGCGTGTCCAAGGTAATGGCCGGCTCCAGCTTCTTCACCTGCAGGCGACCGAGGGCAGCCGTGACCTTCCAGTTCACCTTACGCAGCGAGTCGCCCGGTGTGTAGTCGCGCACACCGACGACGCGCGCCGGGTCCTCGTACAGGATTTCGTGCGTGCGCAGGATGCCAAAGGCGCTCTTGGATGTCAACCCCATCTGCTCCATGGTCAGGATCTTGGGGTAGACCGTCAGGTGCGCCGGTGCAGCGGTGGTCATGGAGCGCGTGTAGAAACCAAAGACATCGCCAAGCACGACGTGCAATGGACCGACCGGAAAGTAGCCCCGCCGGCCGGCCGGGATCTGATACTCCAGGGTGCGCTCTTCGCGCGGCAGGAGTGAGACCACGGCGCGGAAGGCGTCTGCGCGCGTTAGCCGCTGAGGCAACTTGTCCTCAACGCGGATCCATGGAATGGGAAGCCGTCCCGCGTTTGCCACGCGCAGCTTGAGCCTGGCGGTCTCCCCTAGGAAGACATGGTCATCAAACTGCCGGCTCACTTCCAGAGATCTCCAGGCGCGCCAGATCCAGACGCGCGCCAGCACCCACGCCAGGACAAAGAAGTACAGGACGAAGTAGAAGAACGAGATGCGAAACGACGCCGCCAGGAATACCAGAACCAGGCTAACGAAGATGACGTTAGGCACGTGCGTAACCCGTTACCCGGTCAGCGAGCCACTACCACTGTCATGTTGAGCACAGCGAAGAATTCGCGTTTCTGGAAGAGCGCCCGAACGGGACGGATGCTTCGCTACGCTCAGCATGACAGCGGCAGATCTACGCCGTAACCGCGGCCGGAGTTGCGGCCGCCAGTGGCAGGTTCGCGTTCTCCAGCACACCGTTCAGCACGGCTTCGGCGGAACGGCCGCGCAGGGAGGCCTCAGGGCGCAGAATGAGCCGGTGGGCCAGGGTGGGCACGGCCAACGCCTTAATGTCATCCGGGATGACGTAGTCCCGGCCGCGCATGGCAGCATACGCCTGGCCCGCCTTGTAGAGCGCCAGCGCGCCACGCGGAGACGCGCCCAACGTCAGATCCGGGTGCTCGCGCGTGGCGCGTACCACCGCCAGGACGTAGTCACGCACGCTAGTTTCCACATGTACGTCCCAGATGAGGTGCTGCAATCGGATCAGCTGCGCCGGGTCTACCGCCTGCTGCAAGCGCTCGATTGGATGCTCGCCGCGGAGATTGCCCAGGATCTGCTGCTCATCCTGGAAAGAGGGATAGCCCATGCGCAGGCGCATCAGGAAGCGGTCTAGCTGCGCCTCAGGGAGTGGGAAGGTGCCCTCATATTCAATAGGGTTCTGTGTGGCCAGGACAATGAAGGGCCGGGGAAGCGTGCGCGCCTCACCCTCCACCGTCACCTGGTGCTCGCCCATGCTTTCCAGCAGGGCAGACTGCGTGCGCGGCGTGGCGCGATTGATCTCATCCGCCAGCATGACGCTGGTGAAAATCGGTCCCGGTCGGAACTCGAATTCTTGGGTGCGCTGGTTGTAGATGGAGACGCCAGTCACGTCGTTGGGCAGCAGATCGGGTGTGAACTGGATCCGCTTGAAGTCGCCGCCCAATGAGGTAGCAAGCGAGCGAGCAAGCATCGTCTTGCCGGTGCCGGGCACGTCCTCGAAAAGCACATGCCCCTCCACCAGCAGCGCGACAATGACGAGGTCGATCACCTCGCGTTTGCCCACAATCACGTGCTCGACGTTGTCAGCGAGTTGCGTGCAAAACGTCTGGAGATCTGAGAGGGACGGGGAAGAACTTGATGCGTCCGTACCGGAAGCGGTCACGCGCGCATCATAGCACGCCTATAGGTGAACCGCCGATATAAGAACGTCACCCCGTCTGCCGTGGCACGGCACCGGAGCTTTGGGCGATGTGCGCTTGACTGGCGATCTCATCTGTGGTGCCTGGCGGCATGCCGCGCGCGCCGTGACGGCTCAGAATGGCTGCCGCTTCTTCAGCGCGGCCTTCCGCGCGGACGGTGACCACGGCGCGTCCCGCCTGGAACTCACTTTCATAATAGGCGGCTTCATCTTCCGGGACGCCCATGCCGGTGAGCGCGCCAAGCAAGCCGCCCGCCGTGGCACCGATGGCGGCGCCGCCCAAGGCGGAAGCGAGTATCCCACCGGCAACGATGGGACCGATTCCCGGCAGGAGCAGCGCGGCGGCGGCGCCAATCAGGCCGCCCAGCAAGCCGCCCGTAAGCGCGCCGGTGGCGGCGCCACCGGCAGTTTCTTCTACCACGGCCCCGGCAGCAAGGTCAGACCCAGCCGCCGAGACGCCGCCATCGCGGATTGCGTACCCGATGTGCTCGTCGGTGAATCCGTGTTCCTGAAGCTCGCGGATGGCGGCGGCGGCGTCTTCACGATCGGTGAATGTGCCGGCCACGGTGGTGCGCTGCTCAGCTTGCGTAGCCATTGTCCCCAAGTCTCTCCCGATGGCGCTACTGCTGCAAGAGCCGTTCCGCGCACTTGACCACACGTTTCACTCTAGCTGCTTTGACGAAGAAGCAAATCGCTGACATGCTTTGGCCTCGCGTCCACGTACTTTTTTTACTACAGCTTAGGAGCTGCTGCGCTGACTGCAAGACTGCACACGCCTTACGTGCTCGTCATGGAGGACGATGAGTCAATACGGCGCCTACTAGCCAACATCCTGAAGCCCGACGGCTATGAGGTAACAACCGCCCGACACGGCGCCGGGGCGCTGGCACTTGTGCGAGAGCGCGGGCCGGGCAACTGCGCGATGGGCATGCGCGCGGGCATGCCCATCGTCAGGCTAATACCCTGAGTGCGCGGCGCGATGGCGCGCAAGCCGTCCGTCAGCGACCTAATCCGGCCGCTTTGAGCTCCTGCTGGGCCTTGTCAAACTTATCCTCGACTTTGCCCTCCTGGTCACGCACCCAGGCGATCAGCTCCTTTGAGCCTTCCGCAAAGGTGACCTTGGCCTCATAGTCCAGCAGGCGGCGGGCGCGCGTGAGGTCGGGGAAGCAGTGGCGGGTATCGCCGGGGCGGAAGGTGCGAAGGATATGTGGCTCCAGACCGGGCGTGCCGTCTCTGGCTGTGTCCGCTCCCATCTCTCGGATCAGCGTCCACGCGACGTCCGCGATGCTCACGGGTGTGCCGGTGCCAAGATTGATCGCCTCGCCATCGGCTCGCTCACTTTCGAGCGCCAGCACGTTGGCGCGGGCGATGTCGCTAGCGTGTACGAAATCGCGTAGCTGGTTGCCGTCCTCGTACACGGGAGGCGCGTTGCCGGCAAGGATGCGCGATGAGAAGATCGCGCCGACACCGGTGTATGGGTTAGAAAGCGCCTGACGCTGGCCGTAGACCTGCCAGTAGCGCAGCGCGACGGCGGGGATGCCGTACGCCGCGCCACAAGCGAGGAACATCTCCTCGTGGTCGCGCTTGCCGATGGCATAGATGGAGAGTGGCTGGAGTGGTTTCTCTTCGCGCGTGGCTTCTGGGGTCACATCCCGACCGCACCCACTTTCTGCCCCACCGGCCCGCGCATCTGATCCCACGGGGCACTTCAGCTCCCAATCGCCGCGCTCAAGCTGGGCAACTGGACGCAAGCGCGGGTAGACGGTGCCGTGCTCCGGGCAGCGGTAAGCGCCCTCACCGTAGATGGACATGGAGGAGGCGACCACCATCTTTTTAAGGCGGGACCGCACACTCTTGGTGTTGATCAGCGCGTCGAGGACGGTGGCGCCGCCCACGGCGTTTATGTCCATATAGCGCCGCACGTCATACATGCTTTGGGGCACTCCCACAAGCGCTGCCTCGTGGAAGAGGAAGTCCACGCCTTCCAGCGCCGCTACCACCGCGTCCCGGTCGCGCACGTCGCCCTGAATGAACTCCGCATCCTCCGCCAGATACTCCGGCGCCTGCCCCGTCTCTGCAAGCGCGCCATGCACCTGCGGTTCGAGGTTGTCGAAGACGCGCACGTCATATCCTGCGCGCAGCAACTCCTCCACGATGTAACTGCCAATGAAGCCCGCCCCGCCCGTGACGAGGACCTTGCCTTTGCTCACCGCAGGAGCGTACCAAGGGGTAGGACGCTTCCTTGCGGAGGTCCCTCGCTACTATGGGACAAGCAGGTACCTCGGGAGCATGACGGGACGGACTGACCTACCCGAGCAGGAATACAGCAATGAAGCGATGCGGGAGACGGTGCTGCGCGTGGCACTCTCCGGACTGTGGGCGCTTGCCGTCTGTTACCCGGATCCGCGCGTGCTCTGGCAGGCGATCCGCAACGCGTGCCGCCCACCAATAGATGCTGACGCAGTGCGAGATTGGGCGCGCTCTCTGCCGGACGATCCGGCGCTCATTGAGCAAGCAGTCCACGAGCGGGTGCAATACGCGGTGCCGTGGCAGACGCTGGGTGTGCCGTGGGCGATTCCCACGCCGGGCCAGACCATGGCGACGGGGCTGGGTGACTGTCAGGCGCGCGCCATGGTCTTTGCCAGCGTGCTTGCCTCAAAAAAGATCCCCTTCCAACTGCGTGCCTCGCTTGACCACATGTGGGTGGAGTTCAGCGGGAAGCGCCCAAATGTGCTGGAGAACGACTCCAAGACATTGTGGACGCGCCCGCCCCCAGATGCTGGAATGGGGATTATCGTGCCAAACGGCTTAATTAGCCGGGCTGCTCAAGCCGTTGGCGTTCCGACCATGATCCAATTCCGTCTGCCATCGGTCGACTGGGCCGAGTCGTGGCGAATTGAGCGCGAGTACTTTTGGGACGCAGCGCCTATGTCGCGTAAGTCGTTGCTGGCTGTCGGAATGGCGTTGATCTGGATGGTGCGGAGATAGATCTGACCCAACTGGCAGCGGGTACCTGATCTTGACTCCTACCTGGTCAGGTGGCTAGGTGGAAGTCCCGCCACCTGACTGATGCATGGTCGAGGAGCAGGCGCGAGAATTGATGTGAGCCTGTTTCTCCCTCCAGAAGCAGGCGCCTCCCTCTGCGCTGTAGGCTCGCGATCCCGCCCCCCGGGATCGCGAGCCTCGTGCTTCCTGCCTTCAATGGGCCGCCACCCCCTTGTGCCCTACGCCTCCAGGTGATAGGGCACGCTTGTTACTGCGACGCGCGGCCGGAAGAGGAGGGCACCTTTGAGCTGGAGGGCGGTGTGGGTATGCAGGAAGTTCTCCCACCAGTGGGCGGGGATGAACTCGGGCAACAGTACTGTCACCACTGCGGTCTTCTCGCTGTGGCGGCGCTCAACGGCGTCGATGTAGCGCAGTAGAGGGCCGACAAACGCGCGATAGGGCGACTCGACGACCACGAGCTCGACGCCGGGGTCATAACGCTCCCACTTCTCTTGAAGCGCATGCGCCGTTTCCGCGTCGTCGGTGACGTGTACTGCCTGGATGACTACGTGGGAGTTCCGCGCTGTGGTCCCACCACCTTGGGTGACTTGCCCGGTGAGCGAGCGAGCGTAGGAAATGGCGCGCAACGCGGTGCGATCTAGTTCCTTCACCGGGATGAGTAGGTAATGCGCAAAGGCTCGCGCGACGGTGTCTGGATGCTCATCTCCTTCATTAGGATCAACGGTGACCTGATCCGCCACATCGTGGTAGTGCCGGCGGATGCCGAGCAGAAGCACCACAAGGAATGGCAGGAGCACCAGTACCACCCATGCGCCCAGCGCAAACTTAGTCACGCCCACCACCACGGCGACAACAGCGGTGACGATGGCGCCAACAGCATTGATACTCATGCGCCACTGCCAGCCCGGCTCTCGCAGGCGCCACCAACGGACCACCAGACCAGACTGAGAGAGCGTGAACGCGACGAAAACGCCCACGGTATAGAGCGGGATCAGGGCGGTCACAGAACCCTGGAAGATGATGATGAGGATGCTGGCGACGACCGCGAGCACGATGATGCCGTTACTAAAGGCCAGCCGTCCGCCACGCGAGGCGAAGTGCGTGGGTAGGAATTTGTCTCGTGACATAAAGGAGGCGAGACGCGGAAAGTCCGCAAAGCCAGTATTTGCCGCCAGGACGAGCAGTAACGCGGTGGTGAACTGGATAGTGTAGTAGAGCCATCCGGTCCCGATCAGTGCCCGCGTGAGCTGGCTATTGACCGTCTCAACCTCACGCGGATCGGGGACGATCCCTATCCAGCTCGCCAGGAAACTGACACCAATGAAGATGGAGCCGAAGATGGTGGCCATCATAATTAGAGTGACGCGTGCGTTGCGCGCCTCGGGCGCCTTAAACGCCCCGACTCCGTCCGCGATGGCCTCCGTGCCGGTGAGACCAACCGCGCCAGATGCAAAGGCACGCAAGATGAGGAATGCCGTGAGCGCCTGGCTTCCGACATGTCCGGCGTGCGCTTCGTCGATGGGAAGCGGCACATATGCCGGGGGCTGCCCTTCGGTGATATAACGGTACAGACCGTACGCAATAAGTCCAAAGAGGAAGACCACGTACAAATAGACAGGCGCGGCAAAGATCGCCCCGGACTCGCGGATGCCACGCAGGTTCATCCAGGCAATCAACGCCACGGCACAGACGGCGATCAGCACGCGCTCTTGGTAAAGCGCCGGGAACGCTGATGTCATGGCGGCCACGCCGGCACTGGCGGAAACCGCGACGGTGAGAATGTAATCCACCAGGATGGATGCTCCGGCGATCAGGCCGGGCACCGTACCGAGGTTGTCGCTGGAGACAACGTAGCTGCCTCCCCCCTTCGGGTATGCGCGGATCGTCTGCTGGTAGGACGTGACAACAATTGCGGCCAAGACAACGACGGCGAGCGTCAGTGGCAGAGTAAGCGTCAGTGCTCCCACCCCAGCCAGCAGCAGCACGCGCATCAGCTCTTCGCTGGCGTAGGCGGAAGACGAGATGTTGTCCGTACCGAACGCCGCCAGGCCGACCTTTTTGGAGAGACGCTCATGCGCCTCGTGCTCACTTCGGATGGGCGCGCCGAGCAGTGTGCGGCGCATTCGGTGAAGCGCTTGTGAAACAGCGCCGCCTCGCGGCACATCCGCGATGACTTCGTAGACGCCATCTTCAAGGCGGCGCACCCCGGCCATCTTGGGCCGGCGCAGCCGCACTAGACGGTCGCCTGGACGGTCCCCACGGAGACGTTCTTCCTCCGGCGCCAGGATATCTACGTGACGCCTGGCAGGATAGGTATCCGGCGCAGCCTGGGAAAAGGGGGCCGCCCCGGCAGTTGGCGCCGCGTGTACCGGCCGAGCCGCGCCCTCGATAATGGATTCCGACGGCTTGTCGGTCAACGCCGGTGAGGGCGCGAGCAAAGGCACGGTTAAAGGCGCGGGCGGCGAGGTCTCGGCGGGCGCAGGCCCAGTTGTTTCTTGCGTGAGCGGCGAGCCTCGCCGCCTAACGATGATGGACTTCTCGGAATTGGCCATGGTGAAAGATGAAGATTTGATGAAGGCGGCTGCGCAAGTATAGACACGGCATTTGATCTTCATCGGTCCTGGTACGGTGAGGGGAGCGTAAAGAAGGAAGGATCGGCAGAAGCGCATGGCAAAGATCGCTCTGATTGGCGCGGGCAGCGTGGTGTGGGCGCGCCGCTTGATGATGGACATCCTCAGTTTTGACGAGCTGGGCGACAGCACGCTTGCGCTGATGGATATTGACCCGGTGCGGCTGGATACGTCAAAGCAAACAGTGGAGCGGCTAGTGGCGCAGCTGGGCGCTCCCGCGCGCGTTGAGGCGTCGCTCGACCGGCGTGAAGCGGTGCGCTGCGCGGACTACGTCATCTTCGCGGTGCAGGTGGGGATGCACGACGCCACGCTGCTGGACTTTGAGATTCCGCGGCGGTACGGCCTCAAGCAGACAATCGCCGACACATTGGGGGTGGGCGGCATTTTTCGCGGGCTGCGCACCATCCCGGTGCTACTCGGCCTGCTGCGGGATATGGAAGAGGTCTGCCCCAACGCGCTGCTCCTGAACTACGTCAATCCCATGTCAATACTCTGCCTGGCGGCCGAGCGCGCTACCAGCGGCGGCATTAAGACGGTAGGCCTGTGCCATTCGGTTCAGGGCACTGCTCGCCAACTTGCTCGCTACATTGGCGCTGATCTCGCGGACGTTGGCTACCGCGTGGCCGGCATCAATCACATGGCCTGGTTCATGGACTTCACGGTGAACGGGAAGGACGCCTACCCTCAGCTGTGGGAAGCGCTGGGAATGCCCGACGTCTACGCCAAGGACAAAGTGCGCTTTGAAATGATGCGCCGCACGGGGTATTTTGTCACCGAGAGTAGCGAGCACATGGCGGAGTACGTGCCGTACTTCATCAAACGCGACGCGCTCGTGCGCGAGTTCGACATCCCCATCGATGAGTACGTCACGCGTAGCGCGCGCAACCTCGAAAAGTTTGAGGACACACGGCGCGAGGTGGAGTCCGGCGCTCCAATAGAGATGAAGCTCTCGCACGAGTACGCCGCCTTCATCATCAAGGCGATTGAAACAAACCAAGATTGGAGCTTCAATGGCAACGTACCTAACTCGCTGGACCGGCGCTCGGCGGCACTGATTCCCAACCTTCCAGCGGACTCCATTGTGGAGGTGCCGTGTTTAGTAAACCGGGCAGGGCTGCAACCTTGCCACACGGGAGAGCTACCAGCCCAGTTGGCTGGATTGAACCGTAGCCACATCAGCGTTCATCAATTGGCCGTGGAAGCGGCTTTGGAAGGGAACCGGGATGCGCTCTACCAGGCGGTGATGCTTGATCCGCACACCGCCAGCATCCTCAGCCTGGATGAGATCTGGTGCATGACCGACGATTTGATCGAGGCACACGGCGACGCATTGCCCAAGATGGCGTCCAGACGCCTCTACGGCGCGGCGGGGAGACCCGCCGCGCCGAAAGAGCTCAAGGGAGTGTGAGCCGGTGGCATCCTTCGCGTCTTAATAAGGTGGCCGTTGGCCGGCGTTACGCAAACAACCAAAGGACCAGTCCTACCCCAAGCCCGGGCCTGATAAACGCAACCTCTAAAGGCTCATGCCGCGACAGCGGGAACGCCAACCTTTGGCAGCTCGCGAATCCCCAGGCTGGCGACCTTGGTGTCAGTCGCCGGCTGGGAGTGGGTTGCAACGGTGATCGTGCGGCCGGCGGCAATTTCTTTGAAGGTGGTCATGGCCTGTGCCACGACCTGATCCATGTTGTAGTAACGATAGGTGGCGAGGCGCCCGACGAAATACACGCCGGGCGTGCTCTCCGCCAGCGCCTTGTATTTGCGGTATAGCTCAGCGTTCTCCGGGCGAGGTACTGGGTAATAGGGGTCGCCCTCGGCGCGCGGGTACTCGTAGACCACGCTCGTCTTGGGGTGCTCCTGACCAGTGAGGTACTTAAACTCGGTGATTCGGTTGTAATCCTTGGGGCCAGGATAGTTGACAACCGCCTGCGGTTGGAACTGTTCCTTGTTGTGCGTCTCGTGCTTGAACGCGAGCGACCGGTACGGGAGCTTGCCAAAGCGGTACTCGAAAAACTCATCAACGGGTCCGGTGTAGATCATCTCTTTGTAAGGAATTACGTCCAGAATCTCCCGGTAGTCCGTGTTGAGCATGACCTTGATGTTGGGGTGACTGAGCATCTTCTCAAACATTCGGGTGTAGCCGTGCAACGGCATGGCCTGGAACTTGTCCGTGAAGTAACGGTCGTCGGTATTGTTCCGGGCGGGAACGCGGGCGGCGACAGAGGCGTCTAGCTCTTTGGGGTCCAGGCCCCAATGGCGGCGCGTGTAGTGCTCAAAGAATTTCTGGTAGAGGTCACGCCCAACCTTGCTGACCACGGCGTCCTCGGAGGTGCGGATCTGCTCTTTTGGCTCGGCGACCGACTGGAAGTACGCCGCGCATTCCTCTTCCGTCTGGAGGTTCATGCCATACAGCTTGTTGACGGTGGTGCGGTTGATGGGAATGGGGAGTAACTGCCCGTCAACTTCCGCCAGCACGCGGTGCTCATACGGACGCCACTCGGTGAACTGCGAGAGGTAGTCAAACACCTCGGTGGAGTTGGTGTGAAAGATGTGTGGACCGTACTTATGGACGAGGAGGCCATGCTCGTCGTAATGGTCATACGCATTTCCGGCAATATGGTTGCGCCGGTCACAGATCAGCACTTTCTTGCCGGCCTGACTGGCGAGGCGTTCGGCCAGTACCGCTCCAGCGAACCCAGCTCCGACAATCAAATAGTCGAACATCCCAGTCCAGTCTCCTTAGACGCCCTGTGAAATAGTGGCACAGCCGCCCAGGGCGGGACAGCTGCGTGACGGTCCGGTGTCCAGCAGAGGCGGCCGGGTAAACCGACAGAAGAAAGGCACCGCGCGCGGGGTGCGAATTCGAGATCTGCTCTAAGTGCTGGTGGGTGGAAGCCGTCTGCGCTTGCGCTAATCGTTCCTAGGCAGGAATTGTGCCGCGCAGCATGTACCGTGTTCGTGAAACCAGTCTTGCGTCACCACGTTACCGGCACGTCATTCTGCTATGACTGGATCCCCTCTTGTACGCCTGTTGCTAGACTCGTTTTCCCTCGTGAAGGTCCTCATAGCCGACAAGATTGACGACGCCGGGATTGACCTGCTCCGGCAGGATGCCGAGGTGACGCTCAAGCCGGGCATGACGCCCGAGCAGTTGCAGGAAGAGGTGCGCGGTCAGGACGCACTTATCGTGCGGAGCGCGAGCAGGGTCACGCGAGAGGTGCTGGACGCTGGCCCGAGCCTGCGTGTGGTCGGTCGCGCCGGGGTCGGCGTGGACAACATAGATGTCGATGAGTGCACGCGCCGAGGGATAGTGGTGGTCAACACCGCCGGTGGGTCCACCTTTGCCACGGCAGAGCACTCTATGGCGATGATGCTTTCGATGGCGCGCAACGTTCCGCAGGCTATGGCGTCGCTGCTTAAGGGCGAGTGGACACCCGCCAAGTTTATGGGGAGCGAGCTGCGTGGGAAGACGCTTGGCATTTACGGGCTGGGGAGAATAGGCACCCAGGTGGCGCGGCGCGCAAATTCATTCAACATGCGCGTGATTGCGCTCGACCCGTACGTCTCGCGTGAGCATGCGGGCGCAAACGGAGTTGAGCTGGTTACCAAGGACCGGCTGCTGGCCGAGTCCGACTTCCTTACATTGCACGCTGCCCTTACTGAGGAGACAGGACACTTCCTTGGTGACGCCGAGCTGGCGCAGATGAAGCCGGGCGCAAGGATTGTCAACTGCGCGCGCGGCGCGCTAATAGACGAGGCAGCGTTGAAGAGGGCACTGGACTCGGGGCAGATTGGCCAGGCGGCGCTGGATGTCTTCTCTGAAGAGCCCGCCATGGGCAACCTACTGGTTGGGCACCCACGGGTGGTCTGTACGCCGCACCTGGCCGCCTCTTCTCATGAGGCACAGGTGGAGATCGCGGTAGACCTGGCTAAAGTAGTGCTGGCGTGCTTGCGAGGCGAGCATGTAGCTGGCGCGGTCAACGCCCCACTGCGTGTGGCGGGGGACATCCCGTTCGTTGAACCGTATTTGCGGTTGGCAGAAGTGCTTGGTCGCGCGCTGACGCAACTTTCCGGCGCGCGGATGGAGCGCGTCGAGGTCACCTACGCGGGTGAGCTGGCGTCGCACGATGTCACGCCACTTACGGCGGCGGTGATCAAGGGATTGCTCGCGCCAATCACCGAGGAGCGTGTGAACCTCATCAATGCCCGGATTGTGGCGCGCAGCCGCGGTCTGAGCGTAGTGGAGCAGAAGGCTGATCGCGCCGAGGGAAACTATGTAAATTTGGTCTCCATTTCAGTGCAGTCTAATGGCGACCGGCGCGTGGTGGCAGGGACCATATTCCAGAATGAGCCGCGCCTGGTACGGATTGATGACTACTGGGTGGACGTGTTCCCGCAGGGGCATGTGCTCATAACGCAACACCAGGACCGTCCGGGGATGATTGGCCGGGTAGGGACGCTGCTTGGCGCAGGAGACGTGAACATCTCAAGCATGCAGGTGGGCCGACGGGTGCAGCGTGGCAATGCCATCATGATCATGAACCTGGACGAGCCGCTTTCGGACAGCCTTCTCCAGCAGATTGGCGCCATCGACGGCATCCGCACGGTGAAGCAAGTCTCGCTGTGACACGCGGGTCAGGAGGCCAATCGACGCGTGCCGAGTACGACTATCTGATCGTCGGGAGCGGGATCGCCGGCTTGTTCACCGCAGTGCTGGCAGCTGAGCACGGGCGCGTCGCAGTGGTCACTAAGGGCAGGCTGGCTCAGACCAACACGCGCTGGGCACAGGGCGGGATCGCGGCGGCCATCGCGGATAACGACTCGCCTGAGCTACACGAACGCGACACACTCGCGGCGGGTGCGGGGCTCTGCGATCCGGAAGCAGTGCGGGTGCTGTGTACTGAAGGACCATCGCGTGTGCGGGATTTGATCCGCCTGGGAGTCGGCTTTGACACGGTAGACGGCGTGATCTCGCTCGCCATGGAAGGGGCGCACTCCATGCCACGTGTGCTGCACGCGCGCGGCGACGCCACGGGAGCAGAGATAGAGCAAGCGCTGACGCGGCGCGTTGCGCACGCGGGGGCCGACCTCTTTGAGCATACGCTCCTGATTGACCTGCTGTTTGAGGGCGAGCGCTGCGCCGGCTGCACCGCTCTGGATCTCAAGACGGGCGAGCTGCGACGCATAGAAGCGCGACACACCATTGTGGCCACGGGCGGCGGGGGGCAGCTCTTTTCCCATTCCACCAACCCGAGCGTGGCGACGGCGGACGGTGTGGCCGTAGCGCTACGGGGCGGAGCGGCCGTGGCCGATCTGGAGTTCTTTCAGTTCCACCCAACGGCGCTGATGAAGGCGGGCGCGCCACGCTTCCTTATATCCGAGGCGACGCGGGGCGACGGGGCGCTGCTGGTCAATACGCGCGGCGAGCGGTTCATGCCGCGCTACGATGACCGCGCCGAACTGGCAGCGCGCGACGTGGTTTCACGCGCCATCCTTAGGGAAACGGCGGAAACCGGCTCACCACACGTGTGGCTGGATCTGACGCACCTTGATCCGCAACGGGTGGAGGGACACTTTCCCAACATTGCGCGCGTCTGCCGGCGTTACGGCATTGAGATCACACGCGATCCCATCCCCGTTGCCCCCGCAGCGCACTACATGATTGGTGGCATCCTGACCGATGTTTGGGGACGATCAACGATACCGGGCCTGTACGCGTGTGGCGAGGCCGCCAGCGCAGGCGTTCACGGCGCCAACCGGCTGGCCTCCAATTCGCTCCTGGAAGCGGTGGTCTTCGCCCGCCGGATCGTAGACGCTTCCCGCGGAAATATGGACCCAGTTGGGGTGCTCCCGGGGGATACTCCACCAATAGAGATTGAGACCGTCGGCGGTGAAACGCGGCAGCGTGTGGCGGGCGTGACAGCGCCAAAGTTCCGTGACTTGATGTGGCGCGAAGTGAGCATCACTCGCTCTGGGAGCGGTCTCCGGCAGGCGGACGAGCAACTGGCCTGTTGGATGGCCGGTCAATCCGTGCGCCCAACGCGACGCTCAGTAGAGCTTGCGAACATGGTCCTGGTTGGGCGCCACATGGCGCGCGCGGCGCTGGTGCGCGAGGAAAGCCGGGGTGCCCATTACCGCGCGGACTTCACGCAGACGCTGCCAGATTGGCGCAAGCGTCTGGCAGTGCGCCTTGGCGTCCACCAGCCACTTCAGATTGACGCACTCTAGGAACGCGTGCCGGGTATCCTGTGCGCCTGAAGATGGCTGGCCTTTCGCTGGACCCCGTTTACGTTCGTCGCATTGTGGCGGCGGCACTGACAGAGGACGTTGGACCCGGCGATGTCACGACCCTTGCGACCATCCCGCCGGATGCGCGCTGCGTCGCCTTGCTGAACTCACGCGTTGAAGGTGTCTCGGCCGGACTCGGCGTCGCCATGGAGGCATTTCGCCAACTGGATCCGGAAGTGGACATAACCCAGCACATCTACGATGGGGATCGAATGGCGCCGGGAGATCGGCTGCTGACGATCCGCGGCCGGGCGCGCGGTGTGCTGACCGCTGAGCGCGTGGCGCTGAACTTCTGCCAGCGGCTGAGCGGAATTGCCAGTTTGACGGCGCGCTACGTTGAGGCAGTGGCCGGCACCGATGCAACCATAATTGACACGCGCAAGACGACTCCGGGACTGCGCCAGTTGGAGAAGTACGCTGTACGCGCGGGCGGCGGCCAGAACCATCGTTTTGGACTGTTTGATGGCGTGCTCATCAAAGACAACCATATTGCGGCGTCGCCGGATGGCGTGGCTGGAGCGATCCTGGCGGCGCGGCGCAGCGTGCCACACAGCCTACGGATTGAGGTGGAGTGCGATACGTTGGACCAGGTGCGTGAGGCGGTGGAAGCTGGTGCGGACGCCATTTTGCTAGACAACATGAACGCGGACATGCTGAGACAAGCAGTGGCACTTATCAATGGCAGGGCGGTCTCCGAGGCGTCGGGCGGCATTTCGCTATCGACCGTGCGTGCTGCCGCTGAATCGGGGGTCAATCTGATTTCAGTAGGCGCATTGACGCATTCTGCGCCGGCGCTTGACCTTGGCCTGGACTTTGCGCTGGTGCGTAGTGAGGTGATTTAGGATGGAGCGAAACACTGGCGGTGGGCCTTCGGGCGCTGGGAGCGGCGTGGGTGGCGGGAGCGGGCGGGTGACGTTTGAGCGCCAATACCGCACGCCACATTCAGAGGGCTACCATCTGCTCGCGGGTGAGACGCGAATTGGCCATGTGGACCTGCATTTCACACAGACCAATGTCTACGCCACGCTCATCCTGGAAGCGCAGCTCAGTGAGTCGCAAGTGCTGGACCTGATCGAGCGCATCGACGAATCGCTCGTCCTCTCGGCGGAGACTCCCAGAGAGGATCTGCTGGTCACGGTGTATCAGGGCCGTCAGGCGGGACTGTACTCCGATGTCTACCTGGAAGAGCGCAAGGACCGCCGCACCGCGGCCGGTGAGACGACCAAGCCACGCGCCTCAACCCGGCAGCGCGGCGTGAATTAGAGCCGCCCGCTTACTCGTGCGCCGGGGACCGGGACGGTATCTAGGATCTCGTCAATCACCTGGCGCGTGTCCACGTTTCGGATGCGTGCGGCGGGGGAGACTATGAGGCGATGTGCCAGCGTGGCCGCCGCCAGCGCTTTCACGTCGTCCGGGATGGCGTAGTCGCGTCCCTGAAGGGCAGCGCGGGCCTGTACAGCGCGAATCAGCGCGCCGGAGCCACGGGGCGAGGCGCCCAGATAGACCTCCTGGTGGTCGCGCGTGGCGGTGGCTACGTCCACAATGTACTCGACTACGAAGCGGTCAACGTAGATGCGTCGGACCTTTTGTTGCACTGCCATCAACTCGTCCAGGTCAATCACCTGGCCGATCTCGTCGAGCGGGTGGAGGATGGAACGTCCTTCCTTAGCCGCTTCCTCAGCGACCTTGGCCTGATCTTCCAGGATCTTGATCTCGTCAGCGCGAGATGGGTAGCCAAGGCTAATCCGCATCATGAAGCGGTCTAGCTGCGCTTCCGGCAGAGGAAACGTGCCTTCGTACTCGATGGGGTTCTGCGTGCCCATGACCAGGAAGGGGCTAGGCAGTGGATAGGTGACGCCGTCTACCGTTACCTGGCGCTCTTCCATCGCTTCTAGCAGCGCCGACTGCGTCTTGGGGGTAGCGCGGTTGATTTCGTCCGCCAGGACAATCTGCGCCATGACGGGTCCGTAGCGGAACTCGAACTCGCCGCTCTTCTGGTTGTAGATGGTGACGCCGGTCACGTCTGACGGCAGCAAGTCAGGCGTGAACTGGATGCGCTTGAACGTACATCCAACGCTCTTGGCGAGCGCCTTGGCGAGCACGGTCTTACCGGTGCCTGGCACGTCCTCGATGAGTACGTGGCCCTGACAGAGTAGGGCGACGAGCGCCTGCTCGACCTCTGCGCGCTTACCGACAATTACGCGCTCGACGTTAGCGACGATTCGATCGGCGACGGTCCTGAGATCGACTTCCATTGTGACCATGCTGACGTTCTGGCGTTCCCGGCGTTCTTGGAAATTCGGAGTGGTTTTCGGCGTTGCGCAGCGAGTCTGGTGGCCGGGCAGTATATCCGTCAGCTAGTTACACGCGCGGCGTTCTGACCGGTTTGGCGCTTTGCGCCCACCCAGAGCTGGTCCAGCCCGGCGGCGTCGTATTGATCCAGAGTTTTGCCTTGCGCGTGGGCGGTGCGCTCCATGGCGGCGAAGCGCGCGTGGAACTTGCGGTTGGCGGCGCGCAGCGCGTCCTCGGCGTCAAGCTTGAGCCAGGACGCGAGCCGCACCAGCACAAAGAGCACGTCGCCAAACTCGTCAAGCTGCTCTTCGGGTGAGCTGGCCGCAACGAGCTCCCGGGCTTCCTCGGTCAGCTTGTCCAGCACGCCCTCTACATTTGGCCAGTCGAACCCGACGCGGGCCGCGCGATCCTGGACACTCTGCGCGTATGAGAGCGCGGGCATGGACGCGGGGACGCCATCCAGCATGGAGCGCCCTGCCTGGTCCTTCTTTGCGCGCTCTTCTCGCTTGAGCTGTTCCCAGTTGCGCAGGACGGCGGCCGCATCCTGTTCCTTCAAGTCGCCAAACACGTGGGGATGGCGGCGGATCAGCTTGGCCGAAATTCCGGCGCAGACATCGCCAAAGTCGAATAGCCCGGCCTCGTCCGCGATCTGGGCGTGAAACACGATCTGAAGCAGCAGGTCCCCCAGCTCCTCCTCCAGTGAGCGCACGTCGCCGCTATCGATTGCATCCAGCGCTTCGTAGGTCTCTTCCAGAAGGTAGCGTCGCAGCGTCTCGTGGGTCTGCTCGCGGTCCCAGGGGCAGCCCTCCGGCGCGGGCGCGCGCAGCGATGCCATGACTTCCTGGAGAGTTTGCGGCTCGCGCAGCGCCTGGAGCGGTGCGAGGGGTGGCACCCATAGTGAGGTGAGGTGCGCCACACCGTCACGCCGGTCGACCTCCAGCAGTTGAAGCCGTTCCACGCGTTCCTGACCGGGAACTCCGGCCGCGTGAACCAGTAGCACCTCGTGCTCGTCTGGATAGTGGCGGCCGAGCGCCAGCTTCACCTGCCCCGCTATGTGGCGCGAGTAGACCTGGCAGATCAGGAGCGGCGCCGTTGGGTCTATGCGCCCTAGCGCAAGCGCGTCGGCAACGCGCAGGCCGTCAGCGGCTTCCAGCTCCGCCGCCAAGACAACGGCATCCACGAAACTGAGACCCGGCAGTATCCGCACGGCAACGCCGCTCTCCCGTGCCAACTGGCGCACGCGCTGCACGGTGGCCTCTGCGATTAGAGGGTGGCCCGGCACGGCGTACACGAGATCGGCGTCTCGAGGCAGATCCGCTGCACGCGCCAGAACATCGGCGGCGATACGCTCGTACGCCTGGCCGAAGTCATCGCTTCCTTCGTAGTGATGATCCAGCGACGGCGCGGTTTCCAGCGCGGGCCAGCCGGAGACGGTAGGATGGATGCGCGTGCGCAGGAGCAACCGGCCCTCGTTGGCGGCGTGCTGTAGCGCGTCTGCGACTTCGGTAGTGACCTGGCCTCGCGCGCCCGGTCCCAGTCCAGCGACGGTGATTGATCCCATCCTCTAGCCCCTCGTGAATCCCGGATCAGACGGTATCATCCTGCGCTTCTCATGGTTCAGGTCGCCGAGCAACCGGCCCAGCCCGGCGTCACTGCTGCGCAGCGCGCGGAGCATTCGCCGGTGGCGCTTCAGAAGACTCCGCTTCACCAGGTACACGTTGACCTTGGGGCGCGCATGGTCCCGTTTGGTGGCTGGGACATGCCGGTGCAGTTCCCAACGGGAGTGCTGGCCGAGCACCACGCGGTGCGCGAACGCGCCGGGCTGTTTGACATTGGCCACATGGGGCAGCTGAACTTTGACGGGCCGGACGCGCTGGAGTTCCTCCAGTGGGTGACGACACACGACGTGTCGCGCCTGAAGGTCGGCGCCGCGCAGTACTCCTTGCTGTGCAATGAAGGCGGCACGGTGATAGACGACATCATTGTCTACCGTTTGGCCGAAACGCGCTACTTGATGATCGTCAACGCCTCCAATACGGATGCTGACTGCGTGTGGCTTGAGCAGCAGCTTAAGCACCCTGGGCGAGGTGTAAACCCGGACAACGTGCTGCTGCGGCGTGTCTCGCCGCAGCAGACGCTGCTAGCGCTGCAAGGACCGCAGGCGACGGCGGTGCTGCGGCGCGTGGCGAAGGATGATCCCGGCGAGCTGGCAAATTACCATGCGATGGAGTCGACCGTGGCGGGCATTCCGGCGGTGGTCGCGCGCACGGGATATACCGGTGAGCGGGGCTACGAGATCGGGTTCGACGGCGCGCACGCCGCTCTGATCTGGAACGCGCTGCTGGAGGCGGGCCGGGAGGAGGGGATCATCCCGTGCGGGCTTGGCGCGCGCGACACGCTGCGCTTGGAGGCGGGCATGGCGCTCTACGGCCACGAGCTGACCGACCTGGTGAATCCCTACGAGGCGAAGCTGGATCGTGTGGTCCGCCACGAGAAGGGCGACTTCCTGGGTGCGGTGGCGCTACGCCGCATTCAGGAAACAGGACCGCAACGGCGATTGGTGGGTATTGAGCTGATCGATCGCGGCGTGCCGCGTCCCGACTACCCCATCCTGGCGGACGGCAAGCCGGTGGGAACGTTGACTAGTGGTGGTCCGTCGCCAACGCTCAAGAAGTCGATTGGCATGGGTCTGGTTCCTGTGCCGTACACGGCGGAAGGCACCGAGGTTCAGATAGAGATCCGAGGCAAGCCACACGCTGCCAGGGTGGTGCCTCTGCCTTTCTATAAGCGGATGAGTCCAAGCCAAAGAGGAAAAGCGTGAGCGTCCAAGACCAGGATAACCCCACCGATCTCAAGTACACCAAGGATCATGAGTGGGTGCGCCTCGATGGAGATGTGGCCACGGTGGGCATCACGGATTACGCCCAGGGAGAGTTGGGCGACGTGGTCTTTGTAGAGCTGCCCGAACCCGGCGCCAGCGTGAGCCGCGGAACGAGCTTTGGGGTAGTTGAGTCCGTGAAGGCGGCGTCTGACCTTTACGCGCCGGTCTCAGGTGAGGTGACCGATGTCAATGGCTCGCTCCAGGACGCGCCGGATTTGGTGAATACGGCGCCGTTCGAGGACGGCTGGATGATCAAGATACGCCCCTCAGACAAGGCGGAGCTACAGAAGCTAATGGACGCCTCCTCCTACGAGGACTATCTGAAGACGCTCCACTAATTGCGCAGAGAAGCGGATCCTTAACTGCGATCAGGATGACAAACCCGGCATGCCTACCTATGTTCCTACCACGGCGCGTGAGCGCGAAGAGATGCTCCGCACCATCGGTGTGGCAAGCGTAGATGACCTGTTTCGAGACATTCCCAGCCACCTGCACAAGCCGGATTTGGATGTCCCGGCGGGGCTAAGTGAGCTTGAGACGCTGCGCCATCTGCGACAGCTCTCCGAGCTGAACCTGGACCTAGACCATCACGCCAGTTTTCTCGGTGCGGGCGCGTACCGGCACTTCACGCCGAGCATCATTGGACACCTGATTGGCCGGGGCGAATTTCTCACCTCGTACACGCCGTACCAGCCGGAGGTTTCGCAGGGGACGCTGCAGTCCATTTACGAGTGGCAAAGCCTGGTCTGCGAGCTGACCGGGATGGACGTTTCCAACGCCGCTGTCTACGACGCCGCGACGGGCGTTGGTGAGGCGGCACGCATGGCTTGCGCCCTGACACGGCGCAAGCGAGTGCTGGTAGCGGACACGGTCAACCCGCTGTACCGCGAGGTGCTGGCGACCTATACCACCGGGCCGGGGATTGAAATCACCACCGTCTCGGGTTGGAGGCGCGATGGAGACCGACTGGAGCGATCAGAAGACCTGGCTGCGGAGATCGATGAAAGCGTGGCGTGCTTAATCATCCAGCAGCCGAACTTCCTGGGCTGGGTGGAGAACGTGGACGGGCTGGCGGCGCGGCTCAGGGCCGCCGGTGCGATCCTGGTCGTTGTCGCGGATCCGGCGTCGCTCGGGCTGCTGCGTCCGCCGGGAGCGTACGGCGCGGGCATCGTGGTGGGGGAAGGGAAGTGGACGGGTGGGCCGCTGGACTTTGGCGGACCGCTGGTGGGCCTCTTCGCGTGCAAAGGCGAGTATGTGCGTCAGATGCCGGGGCGCATTGTTGGCGCGACGGTGGACGGCGACGGGCGGCGAGGGTTTGTGTTGACGCTGGCGACGCGCGAGCAGCACATCCGCCGCGAGAAGGCCACCTCCAACATCTGCACCAGCGAGGCGCTTATTGCGCTCTCTACGTCCATCTACCTGTGTGAGATGGGACCCACGGGACTGCGTGAAGTGGCCGAGCAGTGCGTGCAGAAGTCGCACTACCTCGCGGATCAGCTTGGCGGGCTTGATGGCTATCGTGTGCTGAGCGCGGCGCCGTACGTCAAGGAGTTTGTCCTGCGAGGCCCGCGTGCGGCCTCAGAGACCAACCGGGCGCTACTTGAACGCGGCATCATCGGCGGCTTTGACCTCGGACGCTACTCACCGGCGCTGGCAGACTGCCTGTTGTTGTGCTGCACCGAGATGACGATGCGGCAGGAAATGGACCAGCTTGTGGCAGCGTTGCAGGAGATGGGACGATGACAGCGGCGGGGGGCAGCGGGCAGAGCCCGGAAGCACGTGCTATGTCTCACAAGAGCAATGCGGCGAGCAATGCAAGTTTGACCGGCCGGCGCCAGCCCGAGCCGTTGATCTTTGAGAAGAGCGTTTCAGGGCGCCGAGCAGGGTCACTTCCGGCACTGGACGTGCCCGCAAAGCCACTGAGTGAGTTGTTACCCGAGTCTGAGCTGCGCGGCGAGCTGCGTCTGCCAGAGGTGAGTGAGCTGGATGTGGTGCGCCACTTCACGCGTCTCTCCAAGCGCAACTACTCGGTGGACAGCGAGTTCTACCCGCTTGGGTCGTGCACGATGAAATACAACCCGCGCGTTGATGAGAACGTGGCGGGGCTGCCTGGATTCCGGCAACTGCACCCGCTGCAGCCCGAAGAGTCGGCACAGGGCGCGCTACGCGTTCTGTACGAGCTGGAGCGTCTGCTGGCCGAGATCACCGGTCTTCCCGGCGTTTCGGCTCAGCCGGTGGCCGGCGCGCACGGCGAGCTGACCGGCATCCTGATGGCGCGCGCCGCGCATATCAAGCAGGGTCGAGTGCGCAAAAAGGTGCTGATCCCGGATTCGGCGCACGGCACCAATCCCGCCACCGCTGCCATGGCGGGTTACGACGCTGTGACTATGGGCCACAACCGCCAGACCGGTGAGCTTGACCTGGAGGACTTCAAAGCCAAACTGGACGAGGACTGCGCCGCCATCATGATGACGGTGCCCAACACGCTCGGACTGTTCGAGCGGCAGATTGTGGAAATTTGCCGTTTGGCCCATGACGCGGGCTGCTACGTCTATTGCGACGGTGCCAACATGAACGCCATGGTGGGTCAGGTGCGGCCCGGCGACTTTGGTGTGGATTTGCTTCACATTAACCTGCACAAGACCTTTGCCGTGCCGCATGGCGGCGGAGGTCCGGGCGGCGGCGCCATTTGCGTTGTCAAGGACCTGGAGCCGTTTCTCCCGGCGCCGGTGGTGACCCGGCGCGCGGACGGCAGCTACGGCTTTGACACCGACCGTCCGGACACCATCGGGCGCGTGCATGGCTTCTATGGCAACTTCAACGCTGCTTTGCGCTCCTACGCGTACATCCTGCTGCACGGCAAGGAAGGGCTGCCCGAGATCGGCGCCAACGCGGTACTGAACGCCAATTACCTACTGGCCAAGCTCAGAGGGCACTTCACGCCGTACGTGGACCGGGCCTGCATGCACGAGTTCGTGCTGGACGGCCGCAGCCTGCGTGAGCATGGCGTGCGCACGCTTGACCTGGCCAAGCGTCTGATCGATTATGGCTATCACCCGCCGACAATCTATTTCCCGCTGATCGTCCCCGAGGCGATCATGATTGAACCGACCGAGACCGAGTCACGCGAGACGATGGACGCCTTCGCGGACGCGATGATCGCCATCGCACAGGAAGCACGCGAGCAGCCCGACCTGTTGCACCACGCGCCGCACGTCACCCCCGTGGGTCGTCTGGACGAGGTGCGCGCCGCGCGCCAACCGGACCTCCGCTGGCGGGGGGGAATCGAGCACGACGCCGCCGAGTCCAAAGCCGAAGCAAAGCACGAAGCAAGCATTCAGGGCCGCTATTAGACTACGGCGGCTACGTATCTTTGAATCGACGCAGCCTAAGCACCACCGTTTCCGGGCACCTCGTGGCTCATGTCAAATTTCTATAGCCGGCCCTAGCACGCTGGCCAGCAGCCGCTCAATCTCGTAACGCAGGGGGAGCGAGGGTCCGGCGCCCATGACAGTGCAGGCGAGCGCACCGGCGGCGCAGGCGAATCGAGCGGCCTCCTCGAGCGACCGATCATCACCGAGTGCGACGGAAAGCGCGCCGCAGAAAGCGTCTCCCGCGGCGGTGGTATCCACGACGCGAACAGGGAACGATGGGATCATTTTGGGCGCGGCGTCCTGTTCAAGCAGCAGCGCACCTTGTTCACCAAGTGTGAGCAGGACCGTCTTCACGCCGCGGTTGCGCAGCCGCTCGGCGGCTTGAATGGCGCCCTCCCCTGTGCCGGCGTCCACGCCCGTCAAGTAGCGCGTCTCCTGCTGGTTGGGCGTGAGAACGTCCACCAGTCGCAGGAGGGTGTCCGGTAGATCTTCCACCTCTCCACTGGGGTGGCCGCCTCCCGCGGGCGCCGGATTAAGAATCACGATGACTCCGGCCTGACGGGCAATCTTGGCTGCCGCTATGGACGCCTCGATAGGCGTCTCCAGCTGGAGAAGCAGGACCGATGCCGCGCTTATGACGCCGCGGGCGCGCTGCACATCTTTGTCCGTCACTCGCATGTTGGCGTTGGGCACCACGATGATGCTGTTGGTGCCGCCCGGCTCAACGGTGATCTGGGCAACGCCGGTGCCCACCACCGAGTCGCGCGTAACGTACTTCAGGCCAACGCCTTCGTTTTCCAACGCGCCGCCAATTTCGCGTCCAAACGAATCCGTGCCCAAGCGTCCGATCATCTCCACCTGAGCGCCCGCGCGCGCCGCGGCCACCGCCTGGTTCGCGCCCTTACCCCCGATGAACATGCCAAAGGCGGTGCCCATCAGTGTCTCTCCGCTGGACGGCTGGTGCGGCGCACTACACACCAGATCCATGTTGAGACTGCCCACCACGGCTATCCGCGGTTTGAATGCCGCCTCGCGCTCACTGGGTTCGCCGCGCCCGCTACGCTCCATCGCGGTGCTACGATACCGGCCAGCCTATGTCTCCGTCTGACCGTCGCGCCGACCGGCCCAATGTCATTGTCATCGCGCTGGACACGCAGCGCGCGGATCATCTCTCCTGCTACGGCTACCCGCGGCTGACCAGCCCGCACATTGACCGCTTTGCGGCGCAGGGAGTGGTGTTTGAGGACGCGTACTCGGAGCACATCCCGACGCATCCAGGCTACACCACCCTGTTCAGCGGCAAGGACGTCTTCAGCCACCAGATTGTGACCCAGGGTGGATCGGTAGAGCTTGATCCTGCCGTGCGCATGCTGGCGCAGATCCTCCAGGAGCGGGGCTACTTCACCGGCGCCGCGGATAATCTGGGGCGGTGGTTCGATCGTGGCTACGATGCGTATGAGCGCTACCGCTGGGACCAATCCAATTTGAAAGAGTGGCGCAAGGCCGAAGCAGTAAACGACAAGTTCTTGCCGCTGATTGAACAGGCGGCCGGGAAACAGAAAGGGAGGGGCCGCGCCGGGAAATCACAGCCGTTTTTCCTGTTTGCCCATTACTGGGACCCGCACACACCGTACCTTCCGCCGCCCCCTTTCAGCCGCATGTTCTACAGCGGGGACGAGAAGGATCCCAAGAATCGCTCGATGGACCCGGTGTTCGGTTTTGAGCCCTTCTCCGAATATTTCAAAACGTGGATGGGCGGCGTCACCGACATCCGCTTTCCGATCGCGCAGTTTGACGCCGAGATAGCCTACGTGGACGCCGCGCTGGGGCACGTATTCACAATGCTGGACGAGCTGCGCCTAACCGACGACACGCTGGTGGTGATCACCGCCGACCACGGAGAGATTCTGGACGATCACGTCGGCTACTTTGACCATCACGGTCTCTACGAAGGCAACGTCCATGTGCCGCTGATCATGCGCCTCCCAGGTCGGATGGCGGCGGGTAAGCGCGTGCCTGGCTTTGTCCGGCTGCGTGATGTGGCTCCCACCATCCTGGAGGCAATTGGACTGGGAGCGCTGGCGTCCAAGGAAAAGATGGAAGGGCGCAGTCTCTGGGATTTGGTCTCATCCGGCCGCCGCCGCCGCAGCCCGATTGAGGCGCTCTATTTGACGGAATGTACGTGGATGCGCAAACGCGCCTGGCGCACGCGCGAATGGAAGCTAATCCAGGCGCTTGAGCCGGACTTCCACAACTTACCTCCGCTGGAGCTCTACAACCTCCAGGAAGACCCGCACGAACAGCACAACCGGGCAGACGAACGGACGGACGTGGTGCAGGACCTGCTGGGGCGGATGGAGCTGCACGTCACGCGCCGCCTGGGCAGGACGAAGCTGCCTGACCCGTCACAGACGCAGGGCATCACGCTAAGGCGCATCGGTGCCGTGAAAACCGCCGTGCCGGAGGACCAAAAGCTCAAGGCGTAAGCGCGAGACGTAGGCTATACTCGGTGCGTTCATGCAGATCGCGCCCCGTGAGATGGGCAGAGAGAGCAAGGGGTTGTAACGATGGGCTTCCTCGACAAGCTATTCGGTGGTGGCAAGAAGCAGGATGCGCCAAGCGGCGTCAGCTTCCAGTACAACAGTGGTCCCGGCGATACCTGCCGCAGCCTGGCAAAGCGCTTTTACGGCGACGAGAGCCACTGGGAGCGGGTCTACAACCCCAATAAGCACCTGCTCAAGGACGAGGTCCAGTCCGGCTCCGACCAGCTACTGATTGGCACGGGCCTGACCATAAAAGACCCGAAGTTCGACCTCACCGGCCAGCCTGCCGGCTCAAGTAGCTAGGCTGGTCTGGACCGCCCGGGTCCGGTTTAGCGCCTCCCAAGCCAGCTTGGGAGGCGACCTGCTCTGAACGTGCGGTAGGCAAGCGCCGCGGCGCCAAATCCCGTCGCAACCGCTGCCAGCCCGGCAACGAGCCGCACGATGCGCCGCGCGGATGTTGCCTGCGCATAAAGGGGTCCGGGATAGCCCCTGAGCCGGCGCCTTAGGAGACTCTCCTGGCGCTCTCCAGTGACCACCAGGTCCTGAAAGACGCTTTTCAGCCCCGAGTCTCGAGTCTGCGCCGCAGCGTAGCGCGCCAGCGCTATGCCGCCTACCACCTGATCTAACGCGCGTACGAGGAGTTCGCCCGCGTTCGGCTCACTTCTGGCCATGGGTGAATCTGTGGTGCCGTTGGTCTTTCATCGCATGCTGCCCGTGTGGCTGAGTATGCCGCGCAGACAAAAACGGCAGCAGCCCTGAGGTTGCTGCCGTCAATTGCTTGGGAGGATGTCTCCCAAGGTACGTGGCTGTGGAGACTGCTCGAGAGCTACCTGCGGATGAGCGCTGAAGTACTGACCAGACCGGGCTGAACACGGTAGCCATCTGATGTGAAGCGGCGCAGGCCTTCCTCGTAGGAGGTGGTGCCATCCGCATCAACGTCACCCAGCTGCACGCCGGCAACTTCCACGTTTCCTTCTGCCAGGCTCATCTGCTCGCGGTTCAGGGAGAAGAGCTGGATGTGTCCTGGCTGAATGCGGAACCCGGCGCTGGTCCACTGGCGCAAGCGCTCAACGTAGCTTAGGAAGCTGGCCTGCTGAAGCTGAACGCCCGCAACCTCGGCTCCCGTCGACGCGCCCTGGATGCCACTGCCGGCCTGCGCATCTGATCCCATCCCTGTAGCGACGGTTCCAGCGTTGAGAAGCGCCGCGCGGTGCGGCTCGCCTTGGGTGCTCTGGGTCTGAGGAGCGTCGCTCCCGTACCCGGTCTGCACGCCAGCTACTTCAACCGCCCCAGCGTTGGCTGACCCTGGCATCACGGCGGAGATGCCGGCGCCGACTACACCATTGGGGCCAATACCGGTGGAGGCCGTCCCGGCATTCAACTCGGCTGCCTGCATGCTGTACGGGATTTCCTGACCGTACGCTACCGAGGCGCCAGTGAAGGCAAAGAGCGCGGCAGCGGGTACAAGCACGGTGAGCGACTTGCGGATGTTCATTTGGTGATGTCCTTTCTGTTGAGCTGTGACTGCGCTCTAACAAAGCAGGACAGATGCCAATGACACCCGTATTGTGTATCCGACTCTTTACGGAAGAGTTACGGATAAGTTTACTTGGACATTACAGGACTTAACGATGGCACTGTGTCTCGGGCAGTTATCGTACTGGCCGTAGGCCGCCAGGGCCGCCGCGCGGGTGGCGGGGCTCGGAGCGCGCGTCATTCACGGGCTCATTGATCAGGACATCGCCGTTGCGAATCTTGACGTTGAACCCGCAATCCGGATTCGTGCATACCCATGCCTTGTACGTGACCGACGCACCCTGCCCGCCGAAGTCAGACAACGGCACCAAATCACCCTCGCCGCACTCGCGGCACTGCGGAAAGCTTGAGATCCCTGACAATCCACCCTGGCTCATTCCAACCCCCTATGCACCCTTACTCACCTGCTGTCGTGCGCAGGTCAACAGCGACATGCACATCGCACGCCCTCACAGCTTCTGATAACAGCTGACAATGGTACGGCGCGCCTCTTCTATATCGTCGGTCACTACGAGCAGATCCAAGTCTTCGGGCGAAATCTTGCCATCGGAGAGCAGCGTTCCCTTAATCCAGTCCATCAGGCCGCGCCAATACGTAGTACCAAAGAGAATCACGGGGAAGTTCTGGATCTTGCCGGTCTGAATCAAGGTCAGGGCTTCAAACAGCTCATCCAGCGTACCAAAGCCGCCGGGAAAGATCACGAACGCTTCCGAGTACTTGACGAACATCGTCTTACGCACAAAGAAGTAGCGGAAGTTGAGCGAGACATCGACGAAGCGATTGGTCCCTTGCTCGAACGGAAGCTCAATGTTGCAACCAATCGAAATGCCGCCCGCCTCGCTTGCGCCGCGGTTGGCGGCTTCCATAAAACCCGGGCCGCCGCCCGTAATGATGGCGAATCCGTCTTCGGAAAGGCGGCGAGCCAGCTCCACCGCCTGGGCGTATAACGGATCGGCCTCCGTCACGCGCGCGGAGCCGAAGAACGAGACCGCCGCGTCTACTTTGGCAAGCGTATCGAAGCCGCTGACGAACTCGCCCTGGATGCGTAGAACACGCCACGCGTCTGACTGGAGGAACTCGGCGCTATGAGAGTCTTCACGCCGGAGCAGCTCCTGATCTTCCGTGGGAGTTGCGAGCCGCTTGGCCTCGTTGAGCGGGACGTTAGGGACAAGCGCACGGTTGGCACGCTGCTGCACGACGCGTCCCGTGCCCTCAGAGCTGCCTTGCAAGATGGCGCGTCCGGGCTGCCGGGAAGCTAGGCTGCGGCGGTGCTGGAAGCAAAGGCAGCGGACGGCAGGAGCGCCGTCTTCGTCGCAGTCGTGGTGGGTGCGCTCAGATGCGAGGCCCAGCGAGCCTCGTCTGCCCAGCGCTTGGCGGCGCGATAGCGTTCCACCTTGCGATCGTACTCGTCGGGGTCATAGTTGATCCCTAGAATGGCATCCAGCTTGGCCTGCTGAAGACGCACCTGGGCGTCCGCCAGCTGCTCTTCCTCCACGCTGGTGCTAGGCGACACGCCCGGCACAAACCCCATGAACGGCGACCGTCCCATTTTCATACTCACGACCCTACTCCTTCTCCCCCAAACGGACGCATCAACCGAATGTTCCGGGTTCTCCGTACTTCGTCGTGCGTTGTGGCGGTGCGACACTTTTCACCACATCACAACGCAGGAACCATGCCAGCTAATAGGTCGCTAACCGCGGTCGAGCGGGAGGACCTATGGTGAATAGGAAGAGCCACCCTGGTGGGTGGCTCTCAGGTGCGCATTGCTTGGCACGGGCGGAGGGACTCGAACCCACAACCAATGGTTTTGGAGAACGATCAGCACTCAGGCTGCGTAGTCCCACTCTCGGACTACTGCCTCTGGTAAGTGGGTTCTTTTGGTGGTATGTGAGGATCAAATGGCGCTTGCCACTCCACAGCTACTCCACAGTTAGTCGCGCCGGCCCGCGCGCTTGGGATGGCAAATGGCGGCCTGTGCACGTCATAGAACAGGTGTCCTACAATGGGGAAGCCATGTTGTTCTACGTGCGCAGCCCGCTGGAGGGGTTGGCGCTGGAGTTGTGCGTCTCGCCGTTCTGGCCGCCCATTCCGGCAAGGTCGCCAGATGGCTACCGCGAGCACCTGCGTGAGCTGTGGCGTCGTAGTCCTGAGGTGT
>Ga0136611_10000062_pt1 | contig 54899 bp, 43 predicted proteins | sample AntDrymUQ2232306_2_FD_106645 | JGI IMG/M metagenome (GOLD analysis project Ga0136611, IMG submission 106645) | Polar desert sand microbial communities from Dry Valleys, Antarctica - metaG UQ223 (23.06) | ecosystem: Environmental > Terrestrial > Soil > Desert | place: Antarctica: Dry Valley... | reverse complement strand
TTGTCAATGACCCAGGAATCAATAGCCTACATACTTGGGGTGCGCCGAGAAAGCATCACGGAAGCGGCAGGGAAATTGCAGCAGGCTGGCATAATCGATTACCGCCGTGGCCACATAGAACTTAAGGATAGAGTAAAACTAGAGACCACTGCTTGCGAGTGCTACGGCGTGATGAAAGAAGAGTCAATGCGCTTGGCTACGGATTTCCAGGCTGCTTAACCAGAGATTTTAAGTTCGCCGCAGACGATACGTCATCAATACATTGCTCAGAAGGCACTTTTCACGACGCGCCGCTTCAACACGCAGGGCTGTCCCTCACTGTTGCGGATGTCAGAGGTCTGACAATGTAGGTTGTGCCAGTGAAGCAACTTCATTGGCGAGAAACCGGTTGTTTGAGTTCATCTCTCTCCAGCAGGGTTGTTTTAAATTCCTATTGGAAGATCAAGCTTGGGAGGCGACTTTAATGCGATCATCTAGAATCTCAAAAGGATCATTAAGAATATCGTGATTATTCTGTGCCTGAGGATACTCGGCAAAAGTGGAAGGAAGCACTTGCTAGCAAAACAAGTGTAGATCTCCAACTAACAAAAAAGCTACACTGAAAATAGAAGAACTCACTGAGTTTCTTCTTTGAATCATGGTAATACTCCTTCCGCTCTCAATTACTTAATCTTTCCTCGAATTTTCTCCAAGTGTGGATTGTGATGGAATCACCTGGTTACTGGGAGAGAATTAATTTGTCTCGGTTTAAGTTGGCTATCGTACATACCGATCCCGTTTCTGCAGATATGCTTATATGCGAGTGATGAGAGACGTAATTCAATGCTCTGATCATCTCTTAAATTTAAGCAATAGTCACTTGTTAAGGAGAAGTCATTATGAATTGGGATCAAATTAAAGGTAACTGGACACAGGTTAAAGGCCAAGCGCAGCAGCAATGGGGTAAATTGACTAATGATGATCTGGATATTATAGAAGGAAAGCGTGAGGAATTAGTGGGTAAAGTTCAGGAGAGATATGGAATTGCAAAAGAAGAAGCCGAAAAACAAGTCGATGATTTTTGCAAAAAATGTGACTAAGTGATTCGATTGAATACAGATCCGATTGTGGGGTTTAAAGCGAAATTAGCCCTATAATCGGAATAAAACTAAATTGTCTCGCTCGAAAATTTCGTAAATCCCGGTCAACTTTGGATGCGCTTGAACACGTAGTGCATTGGTTGGTGTTTGCCTGGGGAGCAGGATAAACCTCAAATCCGCTACATGCGAATTATGGATTGCCCTTGGCATGCGTGCTGGAAACTGTTTTTGCGGCAGCAAATCTGAATATCACGCCCGGACTCGAGTCCCTCTACTGGGCGACGCATGAATATTCAATTGATGAACCCAAATAAGCCAATCTTTTGACAGTTTTGCAAGGCTTCCAGGCCAAGCAGAGGGCTACTTCTATTTTATTAAGTGGGTTTTAGAAAGAGCCCGCTGCCTTTCCGACAGCAGTCTTGCATAAGCCGAAGTCTTGCACGGAATGATTATGCGTTTATTTTTTGAGAGATAGAGAGTCGGTAATAATAAGTACAATCCTGAAGCTGTCAATTTCACCAGGCTTAAGAACCAACTCCATCTTACCAAACGATGTGTTGACCAGAATGGGTTTCTGTTGCGATATAGCCTTCGACAGTTCTGCAGGAATAGGCTGAGAAATGGCTTTGAACAAAGTTTTTGCGGCAGAATTAAGGCGTGAGAATGCCTGAGTACGCTCCTTCGCATTATTAACGTTGATTTTGATACGAATGTTGTTAGCGCGACTTGGATTCGTGCCATGAACATAAAATGCGATGTTATTCTCCATACCATTCGCGCCGGCCGTGCCAAAAGGAATAAATGTGGTTATGCACGACCATTCACCAGGTATTGCCTTAATGGGTTTCCAGCCTCCCTTGGCGCGTAGTTCCTCAGAGGCCAAAGCCGAACAGAGACGTTGCGGTTGTCCAAAGAGATCATTGCCTGCAGCGGTGTGAAATGAGATTACACACAAGACGATGAATACTACGGTTTTACCCATTACGTATCTCCAAGATGCCTAATTAAATAGGATAGCCTGTAAATTAAAGCACAAGATTTGACCTAATCCAACTGATAACGAAGAAATTATAGTGAATCGAGAGGTTAGTATGTGCTTTATTCTAAATGGAATCCAAAAAAGCACCAATGAACTATCTAATTTGCCGATGCGTTTTATATCGACTGCAAGGAGATTGCTCAGTTAATGCAAATAATTTCTGATACATACTGGAAAATTGAGTTGGATGCAAAACTGAACCAATCGGGGGATTCTTCATGATGGGCGCCAATCACCGCGCCGGTAGCTTTTTTGTCCGGATACAGCAGCATAGTGATCGATCGTGCCTTGCCATGAGAGCAATCGAATTCGTATAATGATTTAATTGCATGGTATCCGCCTGTTTGCTTCTCATCATAGCTGGATAATATCCAGACTTTTCTGAATGGATCATTTTTTTGCAGGGTTTCTGGGTCAAAGTAATGGATTTCTCCTTGTTTTGCAACAGAATCCACTGCGATCCACTTAGCTTGTGTAGGGACGGTAATGATTAGGAGTGGAAGTGCCAGTAAACATTTTTTCATCATTCATCACTATAATTGGTTTTTTAAGTTTGCTTTTCTTTTCCCAGAATTTCCAAACGATGGATTAATCTGTATTGGTTTTGCAATTGTGTTGCAGACTGTTGCAGAGACACATCATTTTTCTATGAAATAGTTCCAACTGCTGATGTTTTCAACTATTCTTAGCAACCATCCGGTCTAGTGTTAGATTCCTTTCAGTTGTTCAATGGCACTACACGACGACGCACCTATTGCCTATTTATTATATCTGGAATAGCAATTATTTTTTACAGTTGGGTTGATCGCAAGGATTTCCTGTGTTGGATAAATCTAATAGGGTATTGGCAGCATTTTATGAACATCCTTAATCTGGAGTTACTATGGAAGAATTAAATCAAGCCTGGGTCATGTTAAAGCTTGGCGGGATTATTGTCGTGCCACTGGTTTTACTGGCTATTATCGCTTTGGCAATAATGCTTGAGAAAGCCTTTATCTATTGGCGTTTCGCACGCCTTTCCAGTGATTTGTTAAACCTTGTAGAAACTTATGGCTTCAAATGGGACGATCTGGAGAAAATACTTTCCGGGTTGGATAAGCGTCATTATTACAAGCGTTTCTTTGAAGTTGTCATTTCCAACCGGCATAAACCGGCATGGTGGACAGAATCCCGCGCCGCCGATGAGGCGCAAATCATTGAAGAATCTCTGGCAAGTCGGCTGTGGGCATTGGAAACCATTGTAACCGCCGCACCGCTGCTTGGGTTAGTGGGAACTGTGGTCGGTATGATGCGCGCCTTCCAGGTTATCGGCAGCGAAGGTGTCGTAAACCCCACTGCAGTCACAGGCGGCGTTGCTGAGGCGCTGATTGCAACCGTAGTGGGTTTGGCAATAGCGCTGGTGGCGTTGTTTGGATTCAATTATTTTTCCCGCTTGCAGTCGCTGACCATGGATGAGATGGAGCGCCTGGGTACGCGGCTGATCGACCACATCCGTCTGGATCAACAGGACAATCCCCATGAAGCTCCGTAAATCGCGCGTAATCCAGAAAGGCAAAATCGAAATCATCCCGATGATCGACGTCATGTTTTTCTTGCTGGCGACATTTATGCTGGCTTCTTTATCGATGCAGAATCTGGATTCGCTGCAAGTCAATCTGCCTGAAGGTGAAGCTGAGAAACTCAGTGCTGAGAAACCTGTAACGCTGACGCTGACTAAAGACAGTAAAATCTATATCAATCAGACGGCTGTTACGCTCGATACGCTAGCGACTACACTCAAACCGTTACTCGCGGATTCAAAACAGAAACTGATTGTGTCCGCAGATAGCGAAGCGCCGCAGGGGGTTGTCGTGCAGGCAATGTTGCGTGCCCGGTCTGCTGGTGCCCAGCATTTTCTGATTGCAGTGAAACATAAATAGCGCAAAAAAGAATGGCAAGTTCCAGATCGACAGAAATTCCCCTGTGGTGGCCATTGCCACTGGCTGCGCTCGTCTGGCTACTGATTATTTGGGGTGTGGGATTTCTTTTGTCATCCCCTGAGATAGAACCGACAGTACCTCAACTTCCCATTGCGGCCAGCTTTATCGATTTAAACGAAACAGCAGATGCAAAAAACTCGCTACCTGCTTCTCCGCAAAGCACACCAGCGCCACAGCAGGAGAAACCTAACGTCGTAGAAGAGGCGAAGCCGGTACAAAAATTACCGCCGCGTCCTACTCAGAATCCGTCATCGCGCTTACCACCCAAGCCTAAAGCAGTTGAGAAGCCGAGTAAACCTACGCCAAAGCAACCTGCCAAAGAAAAAGCGATAACCAAAACGCCGCCCAAGGCTGCGCCGGATGCGCCTATGGATCTATCCGATTATATTAATCAGGCCAGAGCTCGCCGCCGCGCGGAAGGCATTTTTGATAGCCAGGAAAGCGCAGCCGCAAGCAGCGCTGCACCTCAGCCTTCCGCCGATGAAATCCGCATGGCGAATGTCAGAAGGAATCTGCAGGCTCCCGGCACCAGTGGTATATTTCAAATTCTCCGCATAGGCCCAAGAACGGCTGAATTTTCATTCCGTGCCTGGACATCGGGCCAGAGCAATCCCCGGCTACAAACGATTCAAGTCGAGGCCGGGCCGGATGGTGATGTTGAACGTGCCATCGTTCGCAGAATGATCCTGTTGATTCGCGAACATTACAAAGAAGATTTTAATTGGGAATCACACCGGCTGCACCGCGTCGTCGTTTTGTCCGCACGTGAGAAAGATACCACGGGGCTGGAAGATTTCTTGATGCGTGAGTTTTTTTATACGCAGCCACGCTAGTATTCACTGCTTTTAGTGGTTAGTAAAAAAGCATCATTTGAGCAACGATTTCTCACGTAACCATGCTTAAATCTCTAAAGACGGTGCAGGGCGATGAAACAAGAATCCTTGATAATAATCACAATCATGCTGGCGCAGGAAGTCCAATTGCTGTTCAGATTCCACACCTTCGGCGAGTACACTTAACTTCAGGCCGCGCGCCATGGCAATGATAGTGGCGGCAATCTCACGATCATTAGGATCATGGGCCAAACCGTGTACGAAGCTTTGATCGATCTTGAGTTTGTCGATGGGAAAACGTTTCAGATAAGTCAATGAGGAATAACCGGTGCCGAAGTCGTCGATTGCAAGCCGGATCCCGGAATCTTTCAAAGTTTTCAAGGTGTCAATAGATCGCTCTGCATGCTCCATAAACATGCTTTCGGTTAATTCCAGCTCCAAGCAAGTGGCCGGAAATTCCGTTTCTGTCAATACGCGTTGTACCAATTCGATCAGATTCGCAGATTGAAACTGTCGAACGGACAGATTGACTGCCATCACGAGTGGTGGCAGTCCAGCATCCATCCAGGCACGGCCCTGAGCGCACGCGGTACGTAATACCCATTCACCGAGTGGCACGATGAGTCCGGTTTCTTCGGCAATAGGAATAAATTTTCCCGGCGGCACCATGGCCTTACCGGGCGGTTGCCAGCGTACTAAGGCTTCAACCCCTACCACTTGGGCACTACGGGCATGAATCAGCGGCTGGTAGTGGAGGATGAATTCTCCGGCAGTGAGTGCATAACGCAAGCGGGTTTCCAGTATCAAACCCTCATTGGCAGCGGTGCTTAAGGCTTCGGTATGGTAACGATACGTGTTGCGGCCTTCTTGTTTCGCCAAATACATGGCCATATCGGCGTGCTGAATTAGCTCGGTAACGCTATTCGCATCGTCTGGAAAAAGGCTGATACCGACACTGGCATTAATAAAGATCTTGTGACCACTTGGCAAGGTGAACGGCGTAGTGAGCAGATTAATCAACGTTTGTGCAACGGTGGCAGCTTCACTGGGATCTCTGATATCTTCAAGTACCAGCAGAAACTCATCACCGCCCAATCGCGCCAGTGTATCTTCCTCACGAAGTCGTTTCTTCAGGCGGGAGGCCAGCATAATCAAGAGCTCATCCCCGATGGGATGGCCCAGGCTATCATTGACATTCTTGAAGCGATCCAGAATCGAGATAAAGCGTAGCAATCCGGTAGCTGTGCCGTTGCGCCCGTTCAATGGCATGATGTAAACGTGATTGCACCAACAGACGGTTTGGTAAGCCGGTTAATGGATCGTAGTGGGCAAGATGCATGAGACGCGCTTCAGACTGCTTCGTCTGAGTAATGTCAGTAAATACCCCCACATAGTTGCAAGGCTCATTTCTGTCATTACATACGGTGCTGATTGTCAGCCATTGCGGATAAATCTCACCATTGTTGCGGCGACTCCAGATTTCTCCGCACCAATAACCTGCTTGGCCGAGACTGGTCCACATTGCCTGGTAAAACGCTTCGTCGTGCCGTCCTGATTTGATGATCTTTGGGTTTTTGCCGAGTACTTGTGCTTCGCTGTAACCGGTAATTTCAGTGTAAGCGCGATTGACGGCAACGATACGTGACTCCATATCGGTAATGACCACCCCTTCCCGCGTGGATTCAAATACGGCTGCAGCCTGCTTTAGTGTCTCTGCTGCATATACCTTTTGTACGGCCAGTGCAGTGATGGAAACGAATTCATTAATCAATGCCAAGTCGGCAGGGACAGGTTCCCGAGGCGTATGGTGATAGATGGAAAAGATGCCTAATACTCTTCCGGCTTCATCCTTGAACGGCACTGACCAGCACGCGTGGAGATTGGCTTTACGTGTTAATTCCAGATAAGGTTGCCAATAAGGATGATGATCAATATCGGCAACAATCACCGATTCACCACGCCACGCTGATGTGCCGCAGGAACCAACGCCATCACCGATCTCCAGCTGATCGATGACGGCATTGTAATCAGCCGGCAGGCTTGCCGCGACACCATGCTTAAGGCGCCTAGTATGCTTATCCAGCAGCAGGATAGAGACCAGCATGTCGGGATTGATGGTCTCCAGGCGCTGAGCAATGTCATTGAGAATCACTGAGAGCGGGTGATTGGTAACGATCAGATCCAACGCGGACTGATGTGCCCGACGTATCAGTTCGGCGCGTTTTTGTTCACTGATATCTAGCCAAGCACCCACAATTTCGAGAGGCTGGCCATCGATACTTCGCACTAACCGAAGTTCATCCAGAATCCAGATAATCCGTCCGGTGCGGTGAAAAAACCGGTAGTCATGGGTCAGCTGACCGTCAGTAAACAAAATGGATTGACGCGCTAATACCGCTTTACGATCATCCGGATGCACATGTGAATACCACCAGTCCGGAGCCAGCGCTTCTTCCGGCGTGTAACCAAGCAGCCGTTCGATGTTTTCGCTGACCCAGACGGATTGAAGCGTTTTTCCTACAAAATGAAGGTTGTATAGAATGGTCGGGCTGGCAGCCAGCAAATGGGAAAGACGCAGACTGGTTTTTTTCAAACTGATTCGTTCGCGTGTCAATTCTGCTTGGTGTTGTACTTTTTCCAGTGTGGCAGCAATTTCGTAGAGATAGCCTTCATGCTTGGAGAGATAATCGTCCACACCCAAATGCAATGCACGAGCAGTTACCATTTCACTGCCCTGACCTGTAATTAACACGATGGGAATATCCAGCTTATGATCGTCACGCAGTAGTTTAATGAACTCCAAACCATCCATACCTGGCATACGGTAATCAATGAGGAGTACATCAAATGCCGCAGTCTGCTCGACCGGGTCAGTAGGTAAAAGTGTCAGCGCATCCTGGGTACTTGTCACTGAGGTCAGGTGAATACGAGGCGCATGCAAGGCCAAATGGCGACGCATCAGATCGATATCGGAAACATTATGCTCAATATAGAGAACACGCAGCACGCGTTGATTGCGATCAACGCTGCAACGGAAACGATCCAGTGCATTACGCAACGTACGAGGCAGACGTTCCAGATAATCGTCCCGTTTGATCAGATAATCATCCGCATTGGCTTTTAGTGCGGCCATGGCTGAATCTTGGTCACCTGAACCTGTAAGAATCACAACTGCTGTTGGTAGCCGTTGTTCCCGTACGCTGGCCAGTGCCTCCAAACCGGAACCATCCGGTAAGGAAAGATCAACCAGCAACAGGTCGTACAAATCTGGCTCAGTCAGTTGTTTTAACCCTTCAGTCAGCGTCACCGCCACTTTCAATTCGATTTCAGGCGCGGTCCGCGCCAGGGTACGCTGGGCTAAGTCAGCATCACTGGCGGAATCTTCAATATAGAGAACACGCATCGTGTTTATTTGGGCAGTGCGTTGAAAACGCACCAATAGAGCTCTATCTGCTTTGCCACGGCCATAAAGTTATCGAAGTCTACCGAGTTTGACAATGTACGAGTTGACGCCTAGGTCATAGGCAGTGTGAATGTCGCGATCTTCTTTGGAAGTGGTCAGCGCGACTACCGGAATGCGGCGTAGCACTGCATGTGCTTTCAGTGTTCGCAACACAGTGAGACCATCAATACGCGGCAAATTCAGGTCTAGCAGGATAACGGTCGGCTGGGTTTCCCCTGCTTCCCAGCGTGGTATCCATGCTAACGCTTCCTCGCCATCCCGTGCCACCAATATCGGATTGGCAAGCTTCCGGCGCCGGAAAGCGCGCAAGGTCAGGTCAACGTCAAGAGGATTATCTTCGACGAGAAGAATCGGCGGATATACGTTTATCATGATTTACTCCATAGCTATTTTGGATTCCTGCGCTGCAGACAGCTCCAAATAGAAAGTTGCGCCTTCACCCGGTACGCTTTGCGTCCAGACCTGGCCTCCCATGCGTTGCATGGCTTTCTTGACCAGTGCCAAGCCGACACCCGTACCCGGGTAGTCCTCCAGCCGATGGAGGCGCTCGAAAATCTCAAAAATGCGCTGATTATACTTCATGTCAAAACCAATGCCATTGTCACGAATCCACAGAGTAACATGATGATCATCCTGAGAAGCACCGAATTCGATGCGTGGATGTGGGGAATGTTTGCTGAATTTGATCGCATTTTCCAGCAGATTACGTAACACCAGCGTCAAACCTTCGCGATCACCGTGCACTATGAACGGAGACAGATGCGTGACGATTTCAATCTGATGTGAAGCAATATCTTTATCGCATTCCGCTAACACCTGATGAACGATTGCGGTCAGATCCAGTGCATTGGATTCCAGTTTGCACCTTTCCATGCGTGAGTAAGCCAACAGATCATTGATCAACTCATTCATACGCGTTATCCCGGCACGAATGTTGCTGATAAACAAGCGCCCTTCATCATCAAGCCGATCGTAGTAATCTTCTTCCAGAAGCCGGCTGTAACCCTCGACACCGCGTAGCGGTGCTTTCAGATCGTGGGAAACGGAATAAACAAAACTTTCCAATGATTGATTGAGTGTCTTTAATTCCGCGGTACGCTCCGTAATCCGTTTCTCCAGGTCGACATTGAGCTGAAGCGCCTCTTCGGCCTGTTTCAGGTGCGTGATATCCTCGGAAAAAATAACCATGCCGTCGATCGTGCCACTGCCCAGATACCAGGGCCGCACTTCCCAGCGCAACCATTGCACCCGGCCATCGGTACGCTCGAAACGATCCTCGTCAGCACGAATAACTTCTCCGGCTAAGCATCTGCGATGAATAGCTTTCCACTCTTCGCCGATCTCCGGAAAAATGTCGTAATGGCATAATCCCAGTAAATTACCATCACCCAGAGAGTAATCGCTGCGCCAGCGTTGACTAAAAGCGAGATAGCACATTTGCTGATCGAGCATGGCTAACGAAGCCGGCGCGTATTCAATGAACAATTTGAGCTGCTCTTTGCTTTCTTGGAGTACCACTTCAGCTAGCTTGCGTTCAGTGATATCCTGCATCGTACCGTGTAATGCGGTGATTCGACCATCAGCATCGCGTGTCGCTTCACCGCGCGCGATAACCCAGCGATGACCACCATCTGAGCGCACTACTTCAGCATCGCACTCATAAGCAACCCCTTTCGCCAGGCATGCTTCTACTGCAGCAGTAAGATTAGCCCAGCTCTTCGCGGTGAAATACTGTGAAGCTTCCTGATAACTGAGCGGCGGTAAATCTAAATCACGACCGTAAATGCCATAGATCTCTTCTGACAAAGTATATTTGTTCGTGTTGACATCCCATTTCCAGTGACCCAGATTAGCGATGCGTTTCGCTTCTTTTAAGTTTGCTACAATTTCTTTGCGGGCTTGAATATCTTCAACAATGGTAATGAAATAATCCGGCGTATTATCCGGTTTGCGGACTAAAGACACCGTAAGATTGATCCAGATGATGCTGCTATCTTTACAGATGTAGCGTTTTTCCATCGAAAAAGTAGTAATTTCACCGGCGAGCACCTGCCGTACATAATTCAGGTCTGTATCCAGATCATCGAGATGGGTGATATCCTGAAAAGTGAGTGCCCTTAGTTCATCGTGGTTATAGCCGACGATCTGGCATAGTTTGTGGTTAACATGTAACCAGCGTCCCTCGAGTGAAATAATAGCAATGCCAACTGCTGCCTGCTCAAAGGCGGCCTGAAAGCGCATCTCACTTTCTCGAAGTTGCTCGTTTATGGCACGTTCATGGCTGATACTGGATTCAGTAACATCTTCCACATGATGAATGATGTAAATAACATTCCCATCGGTATCAAATACCGGTGTGTTGACCGGACTCCAGTATTTGAGCTCGAAGTTTCCGCTACCATCGCGTAGCGGGATATCGTACTTTTGCACGTTCATGATATCCGGGCGCTTTTCTTTGAGAACATGGTTTAGTGAGGTGCGTAAATCATTAACGCTATCGGAAGCGTAATCGTTCGGATTATTAGGAAAGACATCAAACAAACCATGACCAACCATCGCTTCTCGTCGGGTGCCAGTGACTGTAAGGTACTTATTGTTTGCCGCAACAATGGTAAAGTCGGTATCTGTCCGCAAAATGAGGTAAGGATGTGGACTAGCCTCAAATAGTTGCTGGTAGGGTGGGATATCACGCATGAGTATTTCCAGATTTTTGAGGGATGATCAGAGAATATAAGAAAAAATGCGCTTGTGCGAAGAGCTCTTCTAACTAGCGCTATATGCTATTTAAACCGAGGATGAAGTTTTCAATCTTTAAAAAATAAACTGATTGATGGAAAGTTGGATTCAAGAATCAATCGCAACCCGAGCAATTTTCTTGGATACCTATTCAAACTCTGTGCAAAAACTTCCAGTTGTTCTTTCGTGCTGCTCAATCAACGCCGGGAATCAGGAATTCATTCTGATCAATCAGCAAACCGGCATGGGTAAAAAATTCTTCGCTCAATTTTGTAATGGGCACATCACGGCATTCCAGATTGACAATCAATTGATTATTTTTCTCAACGGCGACACCGTCTTTCGCTCCCCAACCCTTACCAATTGCGGTGTACACAATATAATTATACGGTTCATTGATAAAGCGCAAATAACCGCCGCCGCCACCCGCGAACATCAGGGTTCTTGCCTGGACGAATTGAGAAACTGGGGTTGATTCTGTTAAAACCGGGAATACCAGCTCGGGTGTGCTTTGTTGTCCGAATCGATACTGCAAATAACCGCTATTTGCTGAAAAATCATTGGATGTGCAGACTGAAACTATTTTTTTACCGAGTGAGCAGGAAAAAATAATCTGTTCGTGCGGATGGCAATGCGACTCTGCTGCCTCCACGGGTATAGAAACCAGCCCTATCAGCCCACCAATCCATGCAACTGTTTTCAAGCTAACAACGCGTAGTAATTTTTAAAATGTTGGATACGATCATCTAAGCCATTAAGGCCGCCGTTCACTTTTTTGGTTATGTTTGTCACCACTTCATCGCCTGATCCTTGATCGGCTAGTGGATTGAGTGAACGCGTATTCCAGAACCAGGCGGCTGACAATAATGGATATTTTGTGCCCACTAAATCAGGATCATGCAAGATATCATCGCTGACTGTTTGTGCAAACGCATTGTAATTATCTTTGCCGGTCAGCTGAATATAGCCTCTTCCCCGATATTTGTAGCCTTCTCCACTGGCTTCATCGCCATTGCCCATTCTGTTGCCATAAATCCGTGATGCAATTTTCTCAGGTTGGCGCGCATAACTATCCGCCAAGTCATCGGGAAAATATTTGGGAAACACCTGTTTCAATCTGACCGCAGAATAATTTAATTTCTCTTGCAATGCTGTAAATTCTGCGCTTTCATGCGCACATTGCGCCAGAAAGTGCGCCAAACGCAATGGTGTGTTGATATTAAACTTCTCCGTACAATCGGGGATTTGATCGAACACGACATCCGGAATATGAGCTTTCAATCCATCTAGTGATAACATCCTTGCCTCCCATAATTTTATACAGCCGAACGATTTGCCAAAGTACAATGGATGCGAAAATTTCAACATTAACATTATAATAACAATTTTTAGACATTCATTTTCTTATGTCCACGATTAAACCGCTTCCCGAGTTATTGATCAATCAGATCGCCGCCGGTGAGGTGGTCGAACGTCCCGCTTCGGCGCTCAAGGAAATCCTGGAAAACAGTGTTGATGCGGGCGCAAAGAAAATTACCGTGCAGGTCCTGCAAGGTGGCGTCAAGCAGATTCGCGTCATGGACGATGGCATGGGTATCGCCAAGGATGAATTGCTGTTAGCCTTGACGCGTCATAGTACCAGTAAGATCAGTACGTTGGAACATTTGTACAGAATCACCAGCCTGGGTTTCCGGGGTGAAGCGCTGGCCAGTATCGCGGCAGTATCAAGGCTGACATTAGCCAGTTGCCAAGTGGGACAAGACCATGCTTGGCAGCTACATGTCGATGGTAAGTCCATCTCACAACCAGAACCCTCTTCACTGACGAACGGAACGACGTTGGATGTCAACGATTTGTATTTTAATATTCCCGCCAGACGTAAATTCTTAAAATCCGAAGCTACCGAGTTTGGACACTGTGATGAAGTCTTTAAACGTATCGCATTAGCCCAGGCCGGTATTGAATTTGTTTTGCAACATAACGGAAAAGCGCGTCGTCAGCTGCGGACAGGGAGTTCGGTGCAAAGGATCGCATCGATATTGGGTGAGGAATTCAGCCAAACCGCTGCATTTGTTGAAGAGCGATCAGTGGACATGCATCTGCACGGCATGGTTGCTTTGCCGGCTTATGCGCGTTCATCACGGGACACCCAGTATTTTTTTGTCAACAACCGTTTTGTCAACGACAAGCTGATTTCGCACGCCTTACGCGAAGCTTATCGGGATGTATTGCATTTGGACAGGCATCCGGCTTTTGTTTTGTTTCTTGAGATTAATCCGGAAAGCGTGGATGTGAATGTGCATCCGACTAAAACAGAAGTCCGCTTCCGTGAATCGCGCGCATTGCATCAATTTATTTTTCATGCGATCAACAAGGCCCTGGCTTCACCTAACAGGGAAACGAGAACGGATGAATCTGCACAAGAATCTGCACAAATACCCCGGTCATTTCCTAATTACTCAGGAATTGGTCATGCAAAACTCGGCACTGTGTCGCAACCCGCGAGTTTTTATCGCACTTTGTTTGGTGGTGCAGAAACGAATTCATACCCGGCATCGCCAGTAAGCACAGCGCCGGTCGCGCAAATGGAACAATCTGCTCAATCCACGGTGGCTGAAGAAAAACAGGATATCCATCCACTCGGTTTTGCCCTGGGACAACTGCATGGCATCTATGTTCTGGCGCAGAATGCGCGGGGTCTGGTGGTTGTGGACATGCATGCCGCGCATGAACGGATTATGTACGAGAAACTCAAGCAAGCGCTCGATCATCATGAAATACCGATGCAACCGCTATTAATTCCGGTTACTTTTTATGCTGACAGTTTGGAGGTCGCCGTTGTTGAAGAGAGTCAATCCACCTTGGATCAACTGGGATTTGAAATTGCAGTACTTTCACCCACCACGTTGGCAGTACGTGCAGTCCCGGCGACACTTCAGCATGCCGATATTGCACAATTAACCCACGATATCCTGCGGGAAATCCGTGAATACGGTGCCAGTCAGATTCTAACCGCCAAGCGCAATGAAATACTCGCCACCATGGCTTGCCATGGTGCTATCCGTGCTAATCGCAAATTGACCATCGAAGAAATGAATGCATTGCTACGCGAAATGGAAGTCACCGAACGCGCAGATCAATGCAACCACGGCAGACCCACTTGGTTTGAAACCAGTATGGCTGAGTTGGATAAATTGTTTATGCGGGGGAAGTAAAACAAGCGCCGATCAGATTTTATTGGTTCAGCAATACTCACCAATCCCCTTGAAGATTAGCTTTCATCGCTTCCTTAAATTTCATCTTCCGTACTTCCCTGTAGTCTTTTCCCCGTATTTTTTGGTAGCTCCTTGGAGGCTATAAAACAGCATAAATTACTGTTATCCGGATAGTTTATGTTCGCTACACACCGGTATCAGCGCGTTTGACACCCCATCGGATATCCAGTACCTTTATTCCATAAGGAAAGGGTGTTTTTTCCTATATGCTGGATGTCAATGTTTACGCCAACGCCCCGTTTCTTTTACTTTCAGACGCATGGCAAGTTGCCATTCTTCAACTAACAAAAGAGTGAACGCATATGAATAAGCTCTTCGATGATATTCCATTGGTTAATCAATACCATCGCGTGGATTGCAATCATGAGACGGGAGGTTCTGCATTCCGTCAATTTCTGACGACACTGACTACTTTTCTTGCCCTATTGATGTTATGTCTACCGTTATCTGCTGCGGGAGAGATCGGCACCATCATGCCAAAAGCCAAACACATTCGCGAAATTGACTCGGAAAGAGGGCGTTATGTGCAGGTTTCACCCATGCGCTGGCACAAACTTGATACCAATGAAAAAGTGCTGGAGGTGCTGGAAGAAATGCAGCGAACGCGCTTTATGACAGACTCGGCAGCGCCTGATTATATTTATTTGCGAACCGAAGTATCGGGAGACCGGATCATTTTTGATCTGCAAACCAATACCTTTAAATGGATGGCTTTTAGCGATCCTGAGAACTCCAAAATGGGTAAGATCAATGCCACCAAAAACGGGCTGGAACCCCAGGTGGTACAAACGTTTAGCAATGTTGATGAGGTAACTTCTTTTCAGGCAGGGCGCTATTTTTACCAATATCTGGGGGATAATCGTTGGAGTGCAACGCCGCTTGATGGCGTTGGTGCGGCGATTATCCATCGGGTTGCCAGTCAGCATGGCAGTGTTATTGAACTATATCATTACGATGACAAGGCGCAGGCCACTTACAACACCACTATTGATTTAAAAGAGCGCCGCGTTTGGGTTGCGCCTGCCAGCGAAGCTGCCAAAGAGAAGTTGAAAAATCTTGAGACTGGCAAATTTGAAATTACCAACCTCGGTATCCGTCACGGGCAGATGGCGGGCTCTGTCGTTACCATGAGTGTGCAACAAGCATTGCAAAAAAGTGTTGCGGTGATGTTGAAATTCAGCAGCAAGTATATGTATCACGAGCCGGGCGCAACCTCTTTCTCATTGCGTAAATTTGACCAGGCGAATGCTGCCAATTACCGCTTCAGATTCGTACCAGTCGCCCTTGACGGCACCCTGGTAGCCAACGACAAAGTGATAGCCGATGCACCCCAAAGTTTTGTTCACATTAAAAGCAATAGCGGCGCTTACCTCAGCGTTAAGCCCTCCAGCACTGATGAAGTGACAATTAAGTTCGCAGATAGCCCGAAAACCTTGCAGCGTAACGAAACGTTTAAAATGACAATGGATCGTGATCGCTCAACTATCGGCTTACCGGGTAGCCGTGCGGTATTGATTGATGACGGCCAGCATTCAGATGTGGGCAAGGGTTTTAGCATCTTGCCCACGCAACCGTTGGTATCAAACGCTTCATTTATTATTGAGCGCCCACCGACCAGCCAGATTAGCGTGCAGATAAAAGCGGATCCTCAGGGTTCTGCCATAAATCTGATGAATAAAATTCAATTGGAACTGGTGCTTGAAAGTGGTTCCCGGTTAACGCCGAAGAGCGGTGTCAGTTGGAATAAGCAGCCACAGGCTACAACTCAGGATGGTTTCGAGCAATTTGCCCTGGAGATGCCCGAGTTGGACAACGTAGCTTTTGGTGATGTTGTGCGAATCGCACTGACCAACCTCAATCCAAGCGATAATATTGTGGTGCGCAGCATGGTGACCCGGGATTATGAATCGTTTTTTTGCAACTGCTTGGTTCACCCTAAAACCGCAACGGCATCCAATACCCGCGTGATCACCACCGATGCATCAAAATCTACTTTTGCCAGTGCGGCATTCTGGCTCGATGGCGATGGTCTGCAAGTGTCGCCGGAGTTGCTGCGCAGCAATGCCGATGTTACCGAATTCATTGCTCTTCAAAAAAAATCCGCCATGCGCAATACCCCCACCCAGCGCAATATCGGTAAATTTCTGTTTGATAGGCTGGCGGTAACTGTGCCCGAGCGAGCAATATTGGACAGCTTTATTAACGCTTACGATGGAGATTTTATCAGTGACTACCTGAGTATTGGTGACCAGGGGCCTGGGTATGATAACTTCAAGTCCGCCATTAATACGGCACTGGGTAAGCTTGGTGCCGGTGGCGATATGGCCGCGTTAAACGATATGAAAAGTGAACTGGCTACGCTCATCAATAATCGCCAGGTCGCCAAAAAAGTTGTGGCTGCCAACCGTGATTTTCTGAAGGCGAAATACGCGCTGGCCCAATCGGAAGTCGATGTATTCCGTGAATACGCTAATATTCAGGCTAGTGAAACCGAGCCGGCGCAGGCCGATTCAAAAAAAGGTGCTATTGCAATGACCGTAATGCTGACGATTGCTAATATTGCCGAGCTGAACCCGCAATGGGGAGACGCAAGCGCGCTAGGCAGAGCGGCAGTTTCTTTAATTGAGGCCATTGGCAACGTGGCAGATGCAGCTCGTGACGACACCGTCGTCAGCGATAATAACGCTAAAGATCTTAACGGTATCAGAAATGACATCATTCAAGCGACTAACCTGTTAAAGCTGGAATTGGAGGTAAAGAAGAGGAATTAATTGCCAAGGCTAGACCAGCTTGAAAGTGCCTTTATTGCGGATGTAACGTTGTTGGCAGCGGTGGCTGATGGCGCTAGCGATCAAGTATTTGAAAAGCTGAAGATCACCGATGGATCAAAGCGCGATGTGCGTCGCGCAATCTGGTCTGCATTGTTGCCACTAAAAACTTCGTTGGCAGGCATCGTATTGCACGAAGACCGTCAATCCTTTAAAGAAGCGGTTTACAAACCGCCATTCAAAGCACCCAATATGGGTGCCACACTGAAAACCGCACGACAAAAATTTCAAGCCTGTGCAGCTAACATCACATTAGACTCCCCGATCTGCAAAGATTATCAGAAAGGTGAGTTTTATGGCTTATTTCCGGATCGTACCCGGTTTATTTTTTACTCCCAGAGCGTGCCCATTTATGCAGCACAAGATGGCCGATATGTTCCCTGTAAAGTAGGAAGCTACTGTGAAATAGAAAGTGCCAATCAATTGTTTGGTTGGGTGTTATTGTTTAAACCCTGGCGATTTCCTGTAACAGATAAAGACGATAATGGCAATGATCGTTCTAACTTTGGCGAAGCCAGTATTGCGCGTGAGAAAACCCTGGCAACCGGGAAAGTCAGCGCGGAGCAAATCAGTCTCAATAATTACATTGCTGATCTGTTTGACAGCCCGACAGATTTTTACCAAGTATTTGTGAATGCTAAAGAAGCCTGGGGCGCCGGTGTCTATGAGAACACCACCTACCGTAAGAATAATGCAAGCCCTGATGCTAAAGTGAATTCTCCGGGTAATCTGATAGAAACCAGTCTGTTCTCCAGGGAGTATGTAGGCAGATCAGGTCATCTGATCGGAAAATTTGATTCAGTAGGTAGCGAGTTTGCCATGGTAACGCGCATGCTGGATCTCAATCAGGGGCCATTACCAGCGCAGAGCACCGACCCAACTAATTTCACAGCCTACGCAAAATATTACGACGCAGATTTCAGCTGGCTACCGAAAGACTTTGGTGGTGGCCATCCCTGGGAATTCAAGCAAGCCACCACCTTGGTACATCCATTGCCGCACCGGATTTTCTGGCGCAAAGATGGTAACTGGATTGAACGTGTTGATGAATTGACGCAATTGCTGGCGCGTGTTGATGAGCCTTGATAGGCTCACGCCCATGATTGCCGGGTTTTTCTAAGACTTCGTTATGATTTTTGGAGGCACAGGATCTGGATTCGCTTTTTGGATTTCTGCTTCGACAGCAGATAACATATTGCAGATTCAAATGAGGAAGGATGCATACAATGAATAAGGATAAAACGGATAAAAATTCTCAGGCTGCCGCCGATGCCGAGAAACTTAATCAACTTCGCGATGAGATTACCGGTACTGAGGAATCGGTAGCTAGCGCTAAGGACCTTCCTGATTGCTGGGTATCTATTCGAAAGTGGGCAAAAACCAATTGGCTATGGATTCTCGCTCATAGTATTAATCTTCTGTTTGCTTTCTTAATTCCGTCATCAGGAAGCGGTCTTCCCATTTTGCCGGGGATTATCTTTACCTGCATTATTTTTGTGCAGATCTATGCTGATCCCATCGACCCAATACCAACAGAACAACTCAACCCGAATAAAAGAAAACAATTTGAAGAGAAAAGAGCTCAGCAGCGATATAAATGGATGATATTTGCTTACAGCTTTATGTTGTTATCGCTGATGTTGACTTTATATCCGTTTATTAAGCCCTTGCATGATACAGATGCCATTAAAACGCTGCGTGATCGGCCGATTGCTGTGTTTATTGGTTGTTCCCTGGATAGTACGGACAAGAATTTAAGTTGTTTTAAATCAAAAGCTGCTGACAAAGAAAAAAATAAACCAAAAAGTGATGGTGAAGAAGAAAATAAAACGGATGGCAAGGGAAAAAATCAACAAGATCAACAGGTGGCTGGCGCATGGGCCATCAATATAGGTGGTTATATCAACGAATGCGTTGCAAAAGGAGAGGACAGCTATGGCAAGGCGACTACCTGCCAAGTCAGTGATGGCCTGCTTGTGCCACTCTATTTCATTATTCTTGCATTGATTGGAGGGAGTATCAGCCTGACCAGGCGACTGCCGGAACTCCAGAAGCAGGTGAGTACGGAACATATCGCGACAGAGCGGCAACCTAAACTCACGCAATATGAATTCCGTGAGCACTTGATATTTCAAATCGTGCAATTTATCTCGGCACCTTTTCTTGCCATTCTTGCTTATTATCTGGTTGAACCCAGTAATACCACCAATTCAGTAGCTTTGGCATTCACCGCCGGATTCGCATCAGAAACGATTTTGCTGATGATTCGTTCCATTGCGAATAAAATTACCCCGGAAACCAGTGTTGCGCCAAAGTATGGCGCTATTGCAGGTGTTATTACACTCCCTGAGAAAGCCAATGGGCAGCCTCCTGAGAAAGTAGAAGTATTCCTCTCCGAATCGCCCCAGATTCACTCGATCACTGACGAACGAGGATTTTATATGCTGGGTAATGTGCCGGTGGGCGAACACAGTATCAGTATCAAATCTACCAGCACCGGAGAAATTCTAAAAAAAGATACAGTAAAGATTGAGCGTGCTCAGGCTATTGTTAAAAAGAATGTGACCATTGTTGCGCAGGGATCGGCGCAAGGACGTGAATGACACTGGCTTTTAACCCGCGGGTAAATCTCATCATTTCCTGCTGAAAAGGGTAAGGGGAGGCTGGCACAATTGCATTTATACAGCGTTAATGTGAAAATCCGCCTGTTGTTTGCCTTTTGTATTTGTTATTTGACACACGCTTCACTACGCCATGTTTTGGTCGGACAAAGACTGCTTATCGTTACTGAGCACCTATGAATGACCAACGCTCAACCTGTTAACTGCGTTTCAGGCCCCCATTCTGATGACAAGAAACGGAAATACACTATGAAAAAACTACTCTTCACGCTAATTCTGGCCCTTATCAGTACTAGCGCGATGGCGGAATGGACTAAGGTGGGTGAGAGCGAAAGTAAAGGCGGTTACACTGCTTATGCCGACACCGCTTCGATTCGCAAGGCAGGCAATCGGGTCAAAATGTGGGCTTTGTTTGACTATCAAATCGTGCAGAAAGCTTCCGGCGTTGAATTCTTATCCGAGAAAATCCGACGCGAATACGATTGCAAAGAAAAGCAGATGAGGAAACTGGCTTTTTCGTTATTCAGCTGGAATATGGAGGACGGCGATCTGATTCGCTCATACAGCCAACCGCAGAAATGGGAAATGGTACCACCGGACAGCATCGATGAAGCTGAATGGAAAATCGCTTGTGGTGAATAGAAACAAATTCTGAGAGTTTCCCGATTATCCGCACTGGTCATTCCGAACACCGTGAGGAATTTTAAGGAATCAACCCAGCAGATTTCTCGCTGCGCTCAAAATGGCAGTTATTCAGACGGCTGCTTCTGATCGGACCGTTCGGTTTGACAGGCAAAAGTGGATTGAATCGAACTATCGGTATTTTCGCTGGCTGCCATTTCTTCTAGAATCGCAACAGTTTTTTCATCGATTTCAGACAAAGCCGGACAGACGAGCTGCCCAGCTTTGTTTTTTTGATCTTTCAATGACAACAGGCATTGTGCAAAGCTGCTGGCTAATAAAGTTGGTTTTCCATCGAATGAATATTCCATTCGAGTCCGGATAATACTGGTAGCAGTCCATTGATTCTGGCAAGATAATTCAATCCAATAAGCCGCCAGCTTGTTTAGATAATCGGGTTTATCTTTGGCGATCTCAAGCGCATCGCTGAAACCATATTTACTTAGTCGAGACGAATCGTTATCCCAAACATCTTTTCCCTTTGCTTGAGAAATAGTTGTCTGTTCTTTGGCGCGGTGGATCAAGGTGTCGTTGATACGTTTTAATAACTGATCATCCTGAATGGACTCAGCCATTGTTGCTTGCAGTGTCTTAAGCGCTGATTGGGCCAAAGAACCAAAGCTGGCACCGGATATATTGGAATAGCCAAGATTCATCCTGCGTAACCTAGCGCCCTGGAGTTGCGCACCGCTCAAATCTGCTCCCCTGAATTCGGCATAGATCAAATCTGTTCCTTGGAGTTTTGCCTCCTGCAAATTTGCTCCCTGGAGATTTGCCATACGCAAACCTGCTCCCTGGAGTTGGGCACCGAGCAAATGTGCTCCTTGGAACTTTGTACGCCTCATACGTGCGTCAACGAGCATGGCGTAACTAAAATTCGCATAGCTCAAATCGGAAGGTTTATCATCGGCACCGACGAAATCCACTTTGGGCAGGCGAGATCCGGAAAAATCCGCGTAACGTAAATCGCGTCCACTCAATACCCAACCGGTGATTTTCTTCAGTGCAGCTTGACGTACTGTTTCATCTTCACTGACCAGATCGGCTTCGTCTTCGGCCTTTAATTCACTGGCGATTAATAATTGCTCACGGATGATGAGATTGCGGTTAAAAGCACTATTTTGGGGCCTTTCTGAACATTGCCAGCTTGATTCATAAACGCCATCGAACAGTTGTTCCGTTAATTTGAAATAGGGTTGACCGGTTTCTTTGGATGGACAGATACTTTTCCAATCGAAAGAAACATTTTCCGCTAGCTAGTCGCGCACTGCCTGCTCTTGACGACTGTCCGGTAATACAGCAATAGCCCATGAAAAGGTGGCGGCCAATATCAATGTCACCAGACTCAGGCCACCTTCAAAGAGCGGATTGCCAGAACTTTTCGTAGGGTCGTTTTGTGTCAGGGCCGTGGTTATTTTTGACTTTGTTGGTAGCGTTGCCGGGAGCCACGAAATGATCCGGAGACCAATCAGGGAAATGCCGGAAGCTCTCAAGATCCAACCGAACCAGTTACCATCGGGTGAGCGAATGATGGGCCAGAATACAAACAGCACCAGCAGATCCAGCATGATGGCCAAGCGCTGCAAGAACAGGATTTCTTCGCTGTGATACGCCAGAAAACCCACCTGTAAGCCGATCAGGATGCCCAGCGGCAGCCAGATGGCGCTGATCCACACCATCAGCGTGAGCAAAAAATGCAGTAACCGGGAATGATGCCGCCCGCTCAATGTTTGCGTGAACGCGAATGCAAACAAGCGGGTGTAATAATATCGGTGGCTGTCGGCGTCATGCAGTTCGATGGCCGCACGATCGAAGCGATGCACCTTGTCGGCCAGCAGGCTGAATTGCAACAGCAAATTGAAATGCAGCAACAGAAAGAAATACGGCGCGAAGGTATAGAAACCTGTAATTGGCAATTCGACATCGAGCAGCGGCATTTTCACCGGCGTATCTTTCAGCAGCATCAGGTCGGTGGTCGACCAGACGATCATCGCAATATAAAACCCGGCCAGCAGGAAAGTAATATAGTAATTACGCACATGCTGCGAAGCGCTGTTGACCGATTCCAGCAAGGCTTCTATTTTTTCGGTTTGAGTTTGTTGCGGGCTAGTTGTGCTTTCCGATGCATCGGCAACGGTTTTATGGTCAGCGGTGTTTTGAGATGGAAGCTGCATGGTTACTTTCTGCAAGAGTGCTCAGAAGATGCAATCCTACCATCCGGCTAGCAAAGGTATTCGGTATTTGACACGAATTTACACAAAAAACTGCGCGCTATTTCGCTGATGGATTTTAGGTATCCTTCCTTAGAGATGCTATTTCTTAATCAATTCAGACAGGTGATTCAACAATTCTTCCTCTTTATAAGGCTTACCCAGAAATATATTAACGCCCAAATCCTGAGCAATTTTCTGATGTTTTTCCGCAGTTCGGGACGAGATGATGATAATTGGGATGTGGGCTGTTTCCGGTTTAGTGCGGATATTTTTGATCAATTCAAAGCCGTTCATTTTGGGCATTTCCAAGTCGATCAGCATGGCATCCGGAATGATTTCCTGGAGTATTTGGATGGCTTCGACGCCGTTCTTCGCAATCAGCACATCGCAGCCTTCGCGTTCCAGCAACCGGCAGGTTACTTTGCGTACCGTCAGTGAATCATCCACCACCATGACGGTGGGTGTGGTGGTCGATTTTTTCTGAGAGGCGGTAGTGAGTTCAGGTGCCGGTGTGTTGAGCACTTTTTGTACGTCGTTGCGTTGCAGCAGTTTTACCGGGTTCAGGATCAGAATGATTTCGCCATCGCCGGTGATGGTCGCGCCTTCAACGCCTGGCGCGTGGGCGAGCTGTGAGCCGGTATTTTTGACGACCACTTCGGTATTGCTCAGCAACGCATCGACATGGATTGCCAGATATTGGGTGCCGCTATGCAGAAACAACACTTGGCTGTGCTTGGCGATTTCAGGAATATGATCGGGTTCGCCTAACAGATGCGAGAGATGGGAAAATGGATAATTTTTCCCATTAAATGCAATGCAGTGATCCTGATAGAGCTTTTTCAGTGTATCCAGATCGATTTCCCGGTTGTGTTCGACAATGAACGCGGGAATGGCATAGATTTGTTTGCCGGCGCGCACCATCAGGGTTTGCGCTACGGAGAGCATGAGCGGCAGATAAATCGTGAACGTTATTCCCTGGTTGGGTACGGATTTGACACTGATGCGCCCGCCCAGCATTGCAATTTCATTCTTGACGATATCCAGGCCAATGCCGCGGCCGGCGATGCCGGTGATGGAATCGGTCGTTGATAAGCCCTGCATAAAGATCAATGACATGATTTTGTCGTCATCGAGTACTTCATTTTCCTGGATTAAACCCAGCCGTTGCGCTTCCTCACGGATGCGTGGCAAATTCAGGCCGCAACCATCGTCACTGAGGGTGATGATGACTTCGTTGTTTTCCTGGCGCAAGTGTATGGCTACTTGTCCGGCTTCAGGTTTTCCTGTTTGTAGTCTTTGTGCCGGTTCCTCAATACCATGAGCGATTGCGTTACGTAATAAATGCTCCAACGGCGGATTAATTTTCTCCAACACATTGCGGTCAATTTCAACTTCCGCGCCGTGGATCTCCAGATGGGCTTTTTTATTCATATCTTCCGCTACTTGCCGCGCGATACGATAATAGCGCTCGGCATAGTTGCTAAAAGGTATGGTGCGGATTTGCAACAGAGATTGCTGGAGTTGCCGGTTGATCACGGATTGTTGTGCGGCGGCTTCTTCGGCGGCAGTGTGCGTGACACGTAAGCTTTTTTGTACCGTGATAATGTCATCGACACTTTCGGCCATCAGTCGCGTCAGTTCCTGGAAGCGGGAAAAGCGGTCAAATTCAAGTGGATCAAAGGCGGGTTCGTTGTCGTGCTGTTGTGCAAGATGCGATTGCATCTGCGTTTCCGCCTGGATTTCAACTTCGCGCAACTGATCGTGCAAGCGATGTGTGCTTTCAGTCAGATCCTGCAGCGATTGCTTGAAATTGTTGAGCTGCGTTTCAATTTTTGAACGCAGAATGCTGGCCTCACCGGAATCATTGACCAGGCGATCAATCAGCTCGGAATTAATGCGTAAAATAGTTTTTGCTGCCAGCAGCTCGGTTTTCTCAGACGCTGCTGGTACGGTCGTGTCGGCTGTTGTATCGATTGTAAACTGCTCTGTTGAGGCCGCAAGCATTTCACTGCGCTGCAACTGCTCAATATTGCCACTGATGGCGTCAAATTCAGCTTCCAGTTGATCCAGCGCGGAATCGGAAATATTGCGCGTATAAAAAGCCTTTTCCACATGACTTTCCATGGCATGAAGCAATTTACCCAGATGCAAGGTTCCCGTCATGTGAGCGCTGCCTTTCAATGTATGTAGCAGCCTCAGTAATGCGTGTTGGATATCCTCGTCTTGTGGCAACATGCGCCAGGCACGCAATTTGCCGCCAATTTGCGGAATGATATCCTGCGTTTCCTCAATAAATACCGGGAGCAATTCTTGATTGATCTTATCTTTTACATCCGGGGTAGATTGCACAAGCGGTATAGGCTCGGCGATTATTTTCGTTACTGGTGATTTTTCGGGTACTGCTGGTTTTTCCGCTACAGTTTCCAATGGGGCTTCGAATGCACCTTCAATCGCCGCCTTGCGGATGTCTTCTGTTTCAGGTTGGTTGATTTGCGCTGCAATTTCTTTTGCATTGAGCAGATCATTTGCTAACAGCAACAATTCATCGGCATCAACCTTAGTTGTGCCATGTTCACGCAGGTTCTTGCACCACTGGCTATAAGCTTGATGTGTGCGGGTGATTAAATTGACGAGTGGATTGGAAGTGGATATTTTTTCAGTGAGCCAATGATGCACAACTTGTTCCAAGCTCCAGGCCACTCCACTCATTTCATCCAGCCTGACCATGCGGCCGCTGCCTTTGAGTGTATGAAACGAGCGTCGCAAATTCGCGAGCGTTTCATAATTAACAGGATTGGTTTGATAATTTTGCAGATCACTGGCGATGCTGGCCAGCACTTCGTCCGTCTCTTCCAAGAAAATGCCGAGCAGCTCCGCATCGATTTCTGTATCGGTTGCTTCTATGGGCTGTGTATCGGCTTTCGTTTCGTTGACAGATTGAGCCGCGATTGCAGGTGCCGGGAGTGGTGCACTCCCTGGTATCAATGCGATTTGGAATAAGGTGATGGCTTCTTCGATAATCTGGTAGCTGTCAAGCTGTCCGTTTCTTATCGAATCAATGAAGAAATCCAGACTGCTTAACCCATCAACCAGCAGAATCTGCTCTGTTTCGACGATTTCATAATTGGGTTCCAGCAGTTTTTCTACCAGGCTCCAGCAAAGATCCAATAACGTATTGGCACGTTCCAGATCCAGAATGACCAGAGCGCCGGAAACCTGTTTGAATAAACCTGAAAGTGCAGATAATTCTGAACGTTTGGCAGGCTCAAAGAAGAATTTGTCCAGAATGTTTTCAACTTGTCCCAGATTGGTCAGAATTTCCTGGGCAACTTGTGCGAGTAGTTCTTTTTCCTGCGTTCTGCTAGTTATCGCAGCATTGAATACCGGCATACTTGATAGCTCATGAGGATCTTGATGATCTATCGTGATTTGATGCAGGCGGGAAGCGAGTGTGTCGATCTGCTGCGGTAAATCCGGCGATAACTTGTTAAAGTCATCAAGGATACTTTCAACCAGTAATAAAGCGGTGGCCATTTCCATCGCCAGCTCTTCATTCATATCCTGAGGCTGATTTTGCAAATCAGTGACGGTATTGCCAATGACATCGATTAATTTTTCTAACGGGACACATTCGGTTTGCTGCGCCAGGTGTTTGAGCCAATCCGTGTATTCGAGTAAGGACACCAAACTTTCCTGGTGTCCTGCACAAAATTCACGCCAGATATCGTTGGTCTGCATCAGGGTGCTACGCAGTTGATCCAGAATAGGCTGCAATGTTTCCGCTTGTTCGAGTGTCAGCGTCTCTTCGCCGGTAGCCTGACCTGGCCAGGTATAGCTGTTCTTGATGTTGGTGATACATTGACTGGTTGATTCGCTGTGGGCGATGTGATACAGCAATTCACGCAGCAGCGTTGATGTGTTGCCGGGTGTGCCAGCAGCAAGATGGCGGATGGTTTGTTCAATTTTTCCGCAAAGACGGCGGATTGGAAGATCGATTTGATGACCTTCCTGTTGCAACAAATCTTCCAGAAAACCGCCGGCTACCCACCAGAATGCGCGTTCTTCGGTGGTTCCTGGAAATGCCTCAATCTGATTCGCCGCGTCAGCCATTTGCTGCAGGCCATCGTTATGCGAGGGATCGCGTAACCATTTGAGCAAACCGGACTGATACTCAGCACCCATCTGTTTGGCTGAAATTTTCACCGTCGCCGCATCAATAGGTGATGATTCCGCTTTTAATGCCGGGCTAACGGTTAGCCGGGGGAAAAATAAATCACTTTCGGGCGCGTTCTCAAATCCATACGCCTGCATCAACCCGCGATAAGCCGGAAACAGGCGCAGCGGATTCTCTTCCTTGCCGTCAATGAGTTCATTCAAATAGTAGAGTAAGGCTTTGGAAGATTGTTTTAACGCATCACAAATCTGTTCACTGGGCGCAGCCTTTTTATTGATCAACGCTTCGACCAACTGCTCCATCTTTTCGCTGACGACCTTGATGCTGCTTAATCCTAGCATCTCAAACAAACCATCTAATTGATGAATATAGTTCTTGCAATCCCTGATCGGATTGATTTTATCCGGGTGCTTGCCATAAGCGTCCAGATTCTGATCAATCAAGGAGAAGACTTGATAAATGCCTTCCTTGATGCCGATAATCGAAGCAATATTAAGTTTGGGTTGAGCGCTCATCGTTGAATACTATCAATCCATGGTGAAATTGAAAATAGAATCAGACTTTAAAATTAGATACGGAAGCTTTCAGTTCGGATGCAAAACCTGTGATCTGTTTGACGGATGCCGTGGTTTGCCGGGTTCCTTCCGTATTCTGCCGGGTAATATGAAGGATTTCTTCCATATTGGCTACCACCTTGTGTGCTGCTTGTGTTTGCGTATTGGTCACATCGAAAATACTGGTAACCAACTGAGCAAGTTGTTTGGATACGTTCTCGATTTCTTCCAAAGCCCGTCCCGCGGCATCAGAACGCTTTGCCCCTTTGGCGACACCGAGCGTGCTTCTTTCCATCGCGGCAATGGCATCCTGTGTATCAACTTGAATGGTGATGATCAATTCACTGATTTGTTTGCTGGCTTCTGCAGATCGCTCAGCCAAGCGCTGTACTTCTTGTGCAATGACCGTAAATCCGTGCCCTGCTGCACCGGCGGCGGTTGCCTGGAGGGCTGCATTTAACGCCAGCACATTGGTCTGGTCGGTGATGTCGGTGATCAATGCGACAATCTCGCCGATTTCCTGTGAGCTTTCTCCTAAGCGTTTGATGCGCTTGGAAGTGTCCTGAATATAAGTGCGGATTTCGTTCATTCCGGCGATGGATTCTAGCACGGCCAATGTGCCTTTTCCCGCAGTGGCCAATGATTGTTTGGCGACTCTGACAGATTCCGTCGCCATATCCGATACCTCAGTGATGGATCCGGTCATACCTAACACAGCTATGGTGGTTTCCTCAATCTTCACAGACTGTTGCTGTGCAGCGCTTAATAACCCGGATGAAACATGTTGCGCCTGATGGGATGCATGAACAACCAGCGCGCTGGCCTGATTGACTTGTTCCACTAGGGTATGCAGTTCCTCAATCGTACAATTGATGGCGTCGGCAATGGCGCCGGTCATAGGGTTAGTGATATCCGTGCGGACGGTCAGGTCGCCATCGGCGATTTTTTTCATGTCGTGCAACAATGTCTGAATGGCTTTTTGTGCTTTTACAATTTCATTTCTGCTCACTAATTCTTGCTGATAGGAATTTCGGCGTAATGATTGGGCAAGAAAGATAGCGGTGATAATCCATCCTGCGCTCAACAGATAAACCAAGCTATTGAATAAGAATGCAGTATGTGCGGTTTGCTCTTGCAGTTCATGGTCAAGTTCTCTGAGGCTGTCCAATAGCGTTTCATTGCTGTCGGCGATCTGATGAGCAGCCGATTGAGCAGCCATAGCGAGCGGAATTTCTTTTTGAACGCCATGCATGTGATCGTCAAATTTTCTCAGCAACGCGTAGACATAGGATAGTAAATCCTGGATGGTTTCATCTTTATCTGAAGCGGATCCAAGTCCATTGTTGCCCTGACTTAAGGTTTGTATGATGACTGAAATTTGCGCATGATCCTGGGTAAGCTGTGTGGTGATTTCTGCCAGCGGCAATTCATTGGGGAACATAGTCTTAATGTTTCTTGCTACGTTGCGCGCATGCGTTTTGATCGCTTCGATTGTTCTCACTTCATGCGACAAATTTCCGATCTCTAGCATGCGGTGGATTAATTCATCAATGCGTCTGGCCAGCTGATGATGGGTGATGCTGATTGCCGTCATGCTGTTACCTAGCTTAATCAGAGATCCTTGATGGCTCAAAATCAAATCGGCCTTTTTTTCCTCAAGCTGCCAGTTTTTATGATAAGCCTCAAGGTTTAAAGAAAGTGGATGATCGGAGATCGGCGTAATTTTCTCATGCCGGTAGATTCCTCCCTGCGATAACAGCGTGATGTATTGATTGAGCTGGCGCTGATGGTCTTGTAACTGTGTAAATGCTGTTGTGTCACCGCTGAGTGCTTGTTGTGCGGTTGTTGATAGCCGCAAGTGATGAATGTGTAGTTGTGAAATCAGTGCTGATTGAGCCGTACTGTGCTTGGTTTGTTGTTTGCTGATGCTCATGGTGAGCAAAATAACTAACATGAAAAGCATCAGGATAATACCCAGAATCCAGCTGTTATTCAGAATGGAGATGTGTTGGGAGACATTCTTCTTCACCGGTAGCGTAATCGCGGGTAAATTTGTTTTTATTGCAGCGATACTGCTTGTCAGTCTAAATTTAGAAAAATGTTCTTCCATCGGTTTCTCCAGGCTCAATAAGGCTTATCTGAACTTCGAATTCTTTTAATGACAATAACTTGGCTATTGTCAGGTTGTAGCATAGCCGCTGAGGCTTGCAGTCAAAAACAGAATAAGACCTGGAAAGTGATGTCTTTTAGGGGTTGATATTTCTAGCAGGTCGTTGAAAAACTATCTGCGTTGCCGCTACGGTGTTAAAAACAGGCTCAAAATGCTCATTTATTACGCATAAACTGCGCTTTTTCACCTGTTTTTGCCTTGTATCGGCTGCCTCGAAAACGTTTTTCAACGGCCTACTGGATTTATGCAAGGAACAATTTATAGGCGGGATTTTTGGTTTCGTCCCAATAGCGATAACCCAATTGATTCAGGAACGCCTTGAAATCGGATTTTTCCTCAGGAGACACTTGAATGCCGATCAGTACGCGGCCATAATCAGCGCCATGATTGCGATAATGAAACAAAGTGATGTTCCAGCTATGGCTCATGTTATTGAGGAAATTCATTAGTGCGCCGGGACGATCGGGAAATTCAAAACGATAGAGAATCTCATTGTTGACGTCATGTGCCCGTCCGCCGACTAAATGGCGGATATGCAGTTTGGCCATTTCATTGTTGCTCAGGTCTTCGGTCGCCAAACCACTTTGTTTGAGTTCGCTAATCAGTTTCTGGGTTTCTTCTTGATTGCGTACCGACACGCCGACAAAAACATGGGCCACTTTCGGATCGGCATAACGGTAGTTAAATTCGGTAATGCTTTTTGCACCCAGTAAATTACAGAATTTCTTGAAACTGCCCGGTGCTTCCGGGATCGTCACCGACATCACCGCTTCGCGCTGCTCACCGATTTCCGCGCGTTCTGAAATATGACGCAGACGATCAAAATTCATATTGGCACCGGATGCGATGGCCACCAGTGTTTTATGCAGGATTTTTTCGCGCGCAACATAGGTTTTTAGCCCGGCGATGGACAATGCGCCGGAAGGCTCCAGAATCGTGCGCGTATCTTCAAACACATCCTTGATTGCCGCACAAATGGCATCGGTGTCGACCAAAATCACTTCATCGACCAGCTCGCGGCACAAACGGAAAGTTTCCTTGCCCACATGCCGCACTGCCACGCCATCCGCAAATAAACCCACTTGCGCCAACTTGACACGGCGACCGCTTTGCAATGAACGGTACATGGCATCCGAATCGACCGGCTCGACGCCGATGATCTTGATTTTCGGATACAACCGTTTCACATAAGCCGCTATGCCGGAGATCAATCCCCCACCGCCAATCGGCACAAAAATAGCGTGAATATTACCCGTATGCTGGCGCAAAATTTCCATGCCGACCGTACCTTGCCCCGCGATCACATCCGGATCATCGTAAGGATGAACGAAGGTAGCTTGCTCCTCTTTTGCCAGAGTCACTGCGTGTTCGTAAGCATCGTTATAGGAATCACCCTGCAGAGCTACCGTAGCCCCCAGTGCCATCACCGCATTCACCTTAATTTGCGGCGTGGTCACCGGCATCACGATGGTGGCAGAACAATTCAATTTCTTGGCAGCCAGCGCAACACCTTGCGCATGATTGCCCGCGGAAGCGGCAATCACACCACGGTTACGTACGGCAGGCGCCAGCTTGATCATCTTGTTATACGCGCCGCGCAGCTTGAAAGAAAAAACCTGCTGTAAATCTTCCCGCTTTAATAACACCTGGTTATGAATGCGCCCGGACAAATTGACGACGTGTTCCAATGGACTCTCAATCGCCACATCATAAACCTGTGCGGTCAGTATTCTTTCAAGGTAATTGTTTTTCATAATGCGAAGTGGATAAATCCGGATACTATTTTAATCCGGAATCGGGAAGGGGATTTTATCACGATCGGGATAGTGTAAGTTTTGTTACCATGATGAAATTTCTGGAAAATACTTACTGAAAATAAGTGCAGATAGTTTGACTCAATTTGATTGCTTCATGTAGTTTAAAAAAAACGATCAACTTACTGGAAATTTAAGTTTTTTTAGGAGTTCACATATGTACCCAAAGCATCATAAAGTCGGATTCATTACAGCAACCATCATGGGCATTACTCTAAGTGGTTGCCTCTCTACCAGCCAGGTTTTAGAAATGGGTCGAGATACTTACTCCGTAACCGCAACTGCCGATGGATATCGCCTTGCATCACAGGCGAGAGAAAGTGCCTTTCAAACGGGAACAGAAAAATGCACATCACTTGGCAAACGCTTTATGCTCGTTAATGAATCAACCGCTCGAACTCGTATGGGAATTGATACCACGGTAACCGTAACATTTCGTTGCTTGAACGAGAATGACCCTGAGTATGTAAGACCAAATGTTCGGCAAGCGCCGGATACCGTAATCGAAAACCAAAGAAAGCAGTAACTGTATACGAAGTTGTTCCATAGATCGATCAAAACTGCGCTTTGCTCATCTGCTGAATGCTAATGTTAAGTGCTATTCAAATTATGCCAGAATTCGATCCTGAAAAATTTCTTAACTCGCCGATCTACGCATTTGATTTCCAATTCATGATCGGGGATGTGAAGGATTTCCTCGAGTTTTCTGAAAACAATATCGATTTGCAATACCAACAAGAGTTACAAGCGATTGCGAGTCGACAAGATTGGGATCAATTTCCACCGGACTATCGTGAATATTTGGAGGAAAATATCAATCATCGTTTTCATGTGAGTTTGTCCTTACGCATACGCTACGGTGCAGTACTGGCTTTCACGACATCGGTGGAATGGTCAGTGAAATTCCTTAATATGAATGCTCTTTCTCCCGTTCCTGAGAAACAAGACAGAACAAATCACACTGTGAAGGTATTAAAGGAACTTTCGGCACGTACTCAACTATCTTTACAGTCGACGATCGAAGATTACGAAGCCTTGGTTAATGTTCGTAACTGCATAGTACATAGTGCTGGAATCCTCAGAACATATCAGCACAAAGACACATTGTCAGATTCCGTGGCGCGTCTTCGCGGTTTTAGTCTCGAAGATTGGCATATCTTTGGTAAGCAGGTATGTATTGAACGCGGCGCATTGAATCCTTATATTGATTTAATGAGAGAGCTTGTAATTGACCTGCACCGTATGATGGACGAGAAAGGTTTCATGCGACCATGAAACCTATAACAAAACAAGAGCCATTTTTGATAGTTCCTATTTTCAGTTGGAGAGATATGTTTTCTGATGAAAGGCTTCTTATGAATCCTGCAAACTCTTACCCCACACTTCCAATTCTTCCAGTATCAGCCCAGCATTCTCCTCGGCTTTATGAGCCTCGCGCAATGACGCAATCTGCGCTGAAAATTCGGCAAATTTAATGCTTCCGCCGCCAGTGCCTTGCGTCAGACGCTGTAGGCGCGTCCGTTCCCAATGCTCCATTTCTACTGGTGTCAATATTTCCGGCCAATTACGAGCGCGGTAGCGGAACAGTAGCTCAGGCAGTCGCTTGTCATAAAAATCAAATCGTATTTTTGCCAGTTCTTGCGGTGAAGCGCGTCGTATCTGCGCCAACGACGCAGCATCCGCATTATCCAGAAAGCCGTCATATAAGGCCACATCCACATCGCCGGAAGGCTCAAATGTCCGGCTGGTATACGCGGTGGCCACGCGCTGGAAAAAATCGGGAACTGCGCACAATGTTTGCCAATGCCGGTAACACAAATCCATATCGAGGGCGATGCGTTCAGCGGCTGCGGCGTCCACGGTGTTGCGCGGAGCCAGCGCCGGGCATTTGTTAATTTTTACCGATTTAACCGGCAGCCGTTGCATGCCTTCGGGCAATTCGTCGCTGCGGGTAAACAGCAATTCGCTCAGGCCGTCTACATCCAGGGATAAGAACATCTCCGGGTCATGGCGCAAATCGTACACCAGCACGCTGTTGTTATTGCCCGGTTCGGTGATGAGTGGCATGACCAGAGTGGTGCAGCCGGTTTTGGCCGGATACATGCGCGAAGTATGCAGTACCGGATTACGGTTAGTTAGATCAAGCTGGGCAGCGGCCTTGCGCTTATCGCGCAGTTGCAATAGCCAATCGTAGAGGCGTGGTTGTTGTGCGCGCAGCAGACGTGCCAAAGCAATGGTGGCGCGCACATCGGATAAGGCATCATGCGCGGATTCATGCAGAATGCCGTTGGCGGCGACCAGATCCTCCAGACGGAAGCTGGGTTGTCCTTCCTCATGTTGCGGCCAATTGATACCGGCGGGGCGCAGGGCATACGTCATGCGCACCAGATCAATGATGTCCCAACGCGAATTCCCTTGCTGCCATTCGCGCGCATACGGATCATAGAAATTGCGATACAAGGTAAAACGCGTCACTTCATCGTCGAAACGCAGTGAGTTGTAGCCGACACCGCAAGTGTTCGCCCGCGAAAATTCCGTATGAATACGCGCAATAAATTCCGGTTCGGGTAGGCCTTTTTCATCAGCGAGTTGCGGTGTGATGCCGGTGAGCAAACAGGCTTCCGGATGCGGTAGGAAATCCCGTGCTGGTTTACAATAAATAACCAGCGGCTCGCCGATTTCGTTCAGCGCTTCATCGGTGCGTACCCCGGCGAATTGGGCTGCCCGGTCGCGTCTCGGGTTAACGCCGAATGTTTCATAGTCATGCCAGTAAAACGTAATAGACATTCTGGATTGTTTGTATGTTTGAGTTGGGGTGCTGTTGAAATGTTGACTTTGAAGTAGATTAGTCTCGCAGTAATTATAGATGTATATTACGAAAAATTTTTTTAATCAAATAAAAAAGGACAGAATAATATGGCACGTAAACTCATCAGCTCAGGTTCAACATTTGAAGCCGAAATCGGCTATTCACGCGCAGTGGTCGAGGGTAACTGGGTTCTGGTTTCCGGCACCACCGGTTTTGATTACAGCAAAATGACCATCTCTGATGATTTATTGGAGCAGGCGGAACAATGCTTCAAGAACATCGACGCGGCGCTGAAAGAAGCAGGATCGAGCATGAAAGACGTGGTGCGTGTCACTTATGTGTTCCCAAACGCGGAAGATTTCCCCAAATGCTGGCCGATTATGCGCAAGTATTTGGGGGATGTCAGACCGTCTGCGATGATGCTTGCTGCAGGTTTGTCCGATCCGCGTATGAAAATTGAAATTCAGGTGACGGCTTATCGCAACATGGAAACATGATGGAGTGAACAATCTTTCAATTGAGACAGAAAGAACCTCGTGATTCTTCTCTGTCGTATTTTGGATGGATCATGTAATGAGAAGTGTCAATGGGTCAAGTCTTCTAGTTTGTGTCATTTTTTTACAGGATTAATGTTTGGTGGAATGGTCGAATGAGCATTATGCTGATGCATCGGAATTTGGTGACGCATCACCTTCTGGTTCTTTTTGACTTGTTTTAGAATTTGATGCACGTAACATTTTAGCTGCTACTTTTGCAATTTTCTTTCTTGCATCATCTGCTTTGTCGCCTTCCATTACTTCACGCTTAATGACTTCACTTATGAGAACCGACTTGATTTGATCGATATCGATTCTAACATCTGGAGAAATGCGGCGAAGTTCTCGGCGAATTACTTCGAGGACAGGGTCAGTCTGAAGCATTGCGCCAACATAAAATCGGGACAATGCTTGTTTTTGTGTGTGGTACTCGCCTAGTACAGATCGTTGCCAACCTTCTTTGCACCAAAGATAAATAAGTTCTAGGTCGTTTTCAGAGCGTGGATTAAGAGTCGAGAAATCAATGTTAACCACGAGTTCATAATCTATAGGCTTTGAAAAAGTTAAACGGTATACCCGCCAGCACATTCCGTTCGTGAGTAAAACCCAATCAACCCCTTCGTGAGCTGCATAATCAACTGCTTGCTTCATATGCTGATCTTTTAGGTCCAGTCCAATGGCTTTGACCTCAATAAGCGTTTTCAGGTCATCATCAATTTTTGTTGCAAGGTCGCAGTACGTTCCGCGGATGGCATATTCAGAGGTGAGATCGGTGTATTTGTCGTATCCAAAGACATCGCTTAGCATGTCCTTGATGATTGTGACAGTATCAGCTTCACCGACATCTCGTGCTTTCGCGGCAGCGAGGATAGGTTGATATCTCTTAATTCCGGCGGCTAAGCGCTCGGTGACTTTTTTAGGAATAGATGCCATGTTCTTTCTCCCGGAAATGTGGATTGGTGGCTAAGGATTAGAAGGCCAATAGAATTAAACAAGCTGCAAACAAAGGCACAAAGCTTCCCAAGTCAATAGGAGTTTTCATTAGGATTGTTGTCATGGATTATTCTTAAAATACGCCGCATTTTTAGTCATAGCCAGAAGCCTAATCAAGGTCATACCGGCAATACCTCCCGCCGCATCAATAAAAAAATCGGTAACCAGAGGAGTTCGTCCGTCGATATAAAGTTGTACGATCTCCGTGCCGCCCGCCATCATCAGTATGATCGCCATGACTTGAGTGGCGGACTGTTTTTTCAGCATTAAACAAAGAATCAGTCCGAGTAAGAAAAAAAAGCAGACATGCCAAACTTTGGATAAATCCCATGGGATGATTGTTTTAAACGCGGGACTGTCTGTGTCAATCTGCATTTCGATTTGATGTGATACCGAGTCTTTCATGTCACCCGGCAGGCTTGTTCCAATGATGATGGAAATAAAGGTGGAAGCCAGCAATACGCGGAAAAGCATGGATCGTTTATCGGCAAAAAGACACGAGCCAGTCAATAGCAGAAAAAAAGCGCCCCATGAAAAGAGAATGATATTTCTGATCCGTGAATATGTCTGTGTTTCGCTGACAGGATAAAGCTGGAGATTTCTTATCTGGAGCGAGCCCGTAGATTGGTTTAATTCCGCGGCTACCCAGATACTTTGGGTTTTAGGGGTAATGTAAAAAAAATTGCGGTAGCTTTGCCAATCATGAGTATCCGTAAGTGAGGCCACAACATGCGACAAATCCCAGCGGTCTCTTTTTCCGTTATTTTGCACCAGGATAAGCCTTGCCAGGTTCCATGGTTTTTTGCCAAGCACCACATTGTCACATTTCATTTCGGCGGAAAATATTAACACTGTGTCCTGTTCAATCATTGGAAGATTCTGGTAAGCACCCGCGCCAGTTTGGGAATCCCTGGAAGAAAGGATCAATTCGTTTTCTGTAATATCAACCCAGCTGTTTTTAGATGCCATGAATTCCCAATTGTCGGTTAGAAGATCAGGCCCAACTTGTTGATAGCGATCAATCCATAAATGGGAAGCAATGGTTGCAATCGCCAGAAAAATGAACAGAAAAATATTTGTTTTTAAGAGAGGCATACCATATTAGATATTGGAGTGTATCAATGTCGGGGCTTCTATGAAGTTTGGGGATTAGGAGCTACCAACATTCCTCACATAAGCTTCTTTTTAGGTATGCCTACAGGCAAGGCCGTTTTAATGTTCTCTAGTTTCGGATCTTTTTAGAAAAATTGAATCATTAAGGTAATATATCCAGCAGCAAAAATAACGAGGGCAATAATAACAAGCTTTTTCATCGCGTTAATTCCTTTCAGTTAAATGTCTGTCTGTTAGTAATTGTTGTTTTACAGTGCATAAGTAAAACGCATCCCATGCGCTGCCGTCAAGTGCTAGTGTAGCGTTTTATGACTCTGAGAGAGTCGATCGTTGATTATTCATGCCCATTTCCGGCCCAAGCGCCGCATAAATCATTTCATGCCATATTTTGCATTTATCATCAAAAGATAACCGGGCATTGGCAGGACTGGTGGAAGGCAGGCGTGAAAGTTTTATCAAGCTCAAGTCATCTGTAGGTAACGCATAGCGTTTAAAGCTCGTTTCCGCTTTGCCACCGTTAAAAAATACATGGGTAATTTTCTGATGTGTGGCGAAAAAAGATTGAAAATCATTGATTGTCTGCGTATTGATTTCAATCATCGAATCCAGACTTCCTGTACGTTTGCAGGATTTAAGCACATCCCATAGTGCAATGTGCGATGATTTGAGTGCCGCTATTTTTTCTTGGTACGAAGCATCCGGACTGATCTGCAACAGTTGTGCAATGATCGGCCAGAAGGCGTTGCGGCGATGTGCGTAATATTGGTTAGCCGCTAATGAAGCTTCACCCGGCATGCTACCGAGGATCAGAATTTTTGCATGATTGCCCGCGATGGGTTGAAAACTATGGACAGTGGGCATGCTGAATCAAAGCGGATTAACAGGCCGTTGAAAAATATCTGCATTGCCGCTGTGGTGTTAAAAACAGGCTCAAAATGTTCATTTATCATGCATAAATTGCGCTTTTTCGCTTGTTTTTGCCTTGCATCGGCTGCCTCGAATACGTTTTTCAACGGCCTGTTAAATCAGTGCGTCCAAATAATAATGCCGGATGACGTTGAGTTGCTGATCCAGTTCATAAACCAACGGCCGGCCGGTGGCCAGTGTTGATTTCATGACTTGTCTGGGGGTGAGTTGATCCAATAGCATCATTAAGGTGCGCAGCGTATTTTTGTGGGAAACAATGAGTATTTGTTTTTCCTGTTGTATTTCGGGTTGAATGGTTTTCCGCCAGTAGGGTTTAAAGCGTGCGAGAGTTTGTTGCATACTTTCTCCGAGCGGAAGTTCATCTTTATCAATACCGGCGTAACCGGGTTGATTCCCGGGAAAGCGTGGATCCTGCGAATCCAGGTAGGGAGGCGCTGCATCAAATTTAATTTGACAGCCCAGGATAGGCCAGATGCCGAATTTCTTAATAGCTGGCCAGCGTCCCATGCCTTCCAGCGCGCCATAATGGCGCTCATTCAGGCGCCAGCTTTCATGCACCGGAATTTTATCCAATTGCATGGCAGATAACACAATTTGCGCTGTAGTTTTGGCACGTTGCAATGTTGAAGAAAAACACAGATCGAATGTGAAACCTGCCTGCTTTAGCAAATAAGCCGCTTGCTCCGCTTCCTTTTCACCTTTGGGACTCAAAGCGACATCATTCCAGCCGGTAAATATCTTGTCGCGGTTCCACACACTTTGTCCATGCCGCAGCAGGACAAGTTTTGTGATTTTTTGTTGCGGATTTTTTACCGGAACGAGGGTCGGTGGCATTCGTGTTATTGCCGCTGAGATGTATTGGCGGCGGCTGACTCGCGCCAAATGTGCCGCAACGCATCCCATAGCCCGTTACGTATTGTTTTAATGTATTGCGTATTATCGGTTAAGCCATTGACCAGACGGCGTTGCGCTTTTCCCAGATTATGATAAGGCATGCTCATGAAAAGATGATGCGTGGCATGGTAACGCAGCCCGACCGGCGCCCATAGCGGGGTGATCAGGAAATTTCCCGTAATATTGATTGAATCCAGATACTGCTCGGCCAGCGACATCTTCTGTTCGCCTGGGTTGCGATAAGCATGGGCAGCCAGGGTGCGCAGTGAATTGAGAATGAAAACAGTCACCGCAATCAGGTACCACAGCACCAGCACTGAATAAGGAAAAACTTCCAGCACGACCAGTCCAATGACAATCGCAGCAAACAGGCAAACAGCCATTTCCTGCTGGCGCCAATTGAGGTCATTGCGAATGGCATTTTCCGCGCGCTGGTAAGTGGGATCGATCGTCAGTGAGGAGGCGCGCTTCCAAACAATTTTCCGCAAGGGTGGAATCAGATAGGACAGTGGGGTCAGCAACAAGAATCGTGCTACTAGAAAGATCGGTATCAGCAGCGACAATAACACGTAGACAACCATTTCGGAGGGTTTTCGGGTGGCGAAGGGAAGGTATTCGCCGTCTTTGCTGGTGCCGTAGACATCCGGTTTGTGGTGGTCATTATGCACGCCATCATAGGTAAACGACGGAATCATCAGCGGAATGCCGCAAAGGATATTCCACACCAGGCGGAAGTTCTTGAATGTGCCTTTCTTTAAGTGCGCCAGCTCGTGCACAAAGACGGCTGAACGATAGAGTGCCAACACAGCCACTACGTACCCTGCCAGTTGCCAGAGCGAAAACAGGGGCGATAACAGCGCCGTGAAGAAAGCCGCCCAGCCCAGGGTGATGTGAAACAGAAAATCGCTCCAATAGATCCATGGATTCGGTGTCATCAGGTCGCGTACCAGATGATGAGCCTCGCGCAGTGGAAATTCTTTGACATAGGGTGGTTTCTGTTCAGTCACTTATCGTCTCGCATGGTTTTGCAGTTTTCTCGTTTACGGCCAGTAGAATTGGATACATTTCATAATCAGTTGATTGACCGACGTATCCGTTTTGTTCACTTGACCCAGATTCGGCATGGCCGGCCAGCCCGCATCAATAAATTCCATATCGGCAAACTGCTTGGGCTGGGCATAGCGTGGCAGCACATGAAAATGCACATCCGGATCAACCATCATCAACATCAGATAGTTAATTTTGTCATACTGAAACGCTTTTGCCAGCGCAGATTCCATGTGTCCAGTGACTGTATGGAGTTCAGCGAAACTCGCCGGACTGAGCGCTGAGAATGCTTGGACAGGTTCGTGGGCGGCTATAACCAGCGCGCCAAGCGTCGCTTGGGCGGGGCGTAGCATGACAGACCAGTATTGATATTGACGGATAATGGTCTGCGGCGCGCCAAACTTGCGCATCGTGGCATTCAAGCTATGCGGTTCTATGGATGGATTGGGTTGGTTCATGAGGGATGCTCACTGAAAATCATACCGGCTTTGGATAAATCTTCGATGAAATCGATCTCACACCAGCGATATCCTTTGACGGAGCAGGAATTGACCAAGTGTTGTTTGGCTAATACATCAATGACCGACAAATACCACGATTTCAATTCAGCCGGATGACGTAAGGCCGATTCGACGGCCTGACTGAAAATCTGTGAGCCTGGATCGCGAAAATAAATCAGGCCAATGGATTCTGCATCCACCTGATGCGGCGGGATAATTTTGCTGACTTGTTTCACCCATCCGTCCGTGTTCAATTGTACTTTCATATCGTCGGCATCATAAGTATTTTTGTAGTCGACACTGAGTGTAATCGGCGCTGGTTCTGAATTCAAGACTTGTTTCAGGAGCGCGGATTCGATCACAGTGTCGCCGTTCAGCAGCAGAAAATCCCCTGTCATTGTGGTACGTGCAATCCAGCAACTGGCCAAATTATCAGCCACTTCAAAAAAAGGATTAAACAGTATTTTAATCGTGGGGTGATTCGCATAGCGTTGTTGCAATAACGCTTCGATCAAACCTACTTGAAAGCCTGCAATAATCGTAATTTCATCAACGCCAACCGCAAGCAAGGCATCGATCTGCCAGGCTAGTACCGGTTTGTCGGCAACGAGTAACAAGCATTTGGGTGTGTTTTCAGTCAGTGGCAAAAGCCGCCGCCCCTGTCCGGCACTGAGGATGATGGCCTTGGTGTGTTTTGCCGATCGCGTGGTTTGATTATTCGTCATAAATGAGCTGATTTTAGTTTGAAAGGCTGCTGATGCGCCTCAGTTCTTCGGTAATGTGTTTGATTGCTTGGAGAAAATCTTCCACCTGCGCCATTGTATTGCTGCCACCCAGGCTGACACGTACCGCACAACGTGCCAGCATCGGGTCAACTTGCATGGCGGCCAACACATGGCTCTGTCCCGGATTAACGCTGGAACAGGCAGCACCAGCGGCGACAGCAAAGCCGGCTTTGTCCAGTTTAACCACTAACGTATCGCCTTCAATATCCGGCACGGCAAAATAACAAGTGTTCGGTATGCGCGCAGCATCGGCGCCAAAAATCACCGCACCCATGGGAATTAATCCTTTTTCCAGATGATCCCGTAACCAGGAAACCTGTTGGGCTGTTTCCGTCATGCGTATTTTAGCCAACGCGCAGGCAACGCCAAAACCGACAATCGCGGGCACATTTTCCGTGCCGGAGCGTAGCCCGTTTTCATGTCCGCCGCCATAAATCAATGGTTTTAACAATAACCGTTTGTCCACGATCAAAGCCGCCGCACCTTTGGGGCCATAAATCTTGTGCGCCGACAATGTCATCGCATGCACTTTCAGCGCGGAGAAATCCACCGGAATTTTCCCCAGTCCCTGAATGGCATCGGTATGCATGTAAGCGTCGTGTGATCTCGCTATTTCAGCGATACCGGCGACATCCTGAATCACGCCGGTTTCATTATTGGCTAACATGACGGAAACCAGTCCCGGTTTGTTGGTGCGCATTGCTGCATTCGCCGCATCCGGATCAATCTGCCCGGATGGATTAGTCGCTAATTGATGCACCACCCACGGATCACAATTGCGCCGTGCCAGCGCTTGTGCCGGTTTCAAAACACAGGGATGCTCAATCACGCTGATGAAAAGATTTCCCGGCTTCAAACTGTCCGCCGCGCCGCGAATAAATAGATTGTTGGCTTCTGAACCACCGCTGGTAAAAATCACCTGCACCGGCTGCACACCCACGGCATCAGCCACCTGCTTGCGTGCCTTGTCAATCGCACGCCGGGTAACCATCCCATGCGCATGGCGGCTGGATGCATTGCCGAATTCCCGCTGGAAATAGGGCAGCATGGCTTCCAGCACAGCATCATCAAGGCGGGTGGTGGCGTTATGGTCGAAATAGACGGGTTCCATTAATCTTGTGTGATCCATTGACAGAGAGCAGTATGATAATACTTATCGTGTAAGCATAGGGAATGCTGGGAAATTATAAACGAATAATGAAGCGATGGAATGCACCAGCTTGTATAGACAACTATGGGCAATTCAGTTAACAAAAAGATATTTTTTCTTTGCAAATCATAATAAAATCGCAAAACCGGATTAAGCACGGCTAGCATTGTTTATTACCCCAAATAATCGAGCAAATAATAGCTCATTGCAGTAAGAAACTTCTTAATAGTCAATATCTTTCATACTGAAGATCAGTGACTTAACGAGTAACCGCCCATGTCAGGAATTTTTATCAGTTACCGCCGTGATGATAGCGCAGCATACGCTGGTCGGTTATATGATCGGCTTTCAAGTCATTTCGGCCGCGAACATATTTTCATGGATATCGATCATATTGAACCGGGAGAGGATTTTGTTGAGATCATCCAGAAAAAACTTGGTGCCGTCGATGTAGCCATCGTTTTGATCGGCAAACAGTGGCTGGATATAACGGATTCTGCCGGACAAAGACGTCTGGATGATCCAGATGATTTTGTCCGCCTTGAGATCGCCGCTATCCTGGAAAGAAAGATACGGACTATCCCAGTTCTGGTTGGTAGCGCAGTTGTACCTAAATCATCACAATTACCCGATTCACTAGCTCCGCTAGTACGGCGCAACGCTTTTGAAATCAGTGATGGTCGTTTTCATTCTAATGTTGACAAATTTATCCAAGCATTGGAAAAAGCCATAAGTGATCAAAAACTCTCGATATCAATCGGCACACTCAAAACAACTGATCAGACAACTAACCTGCCTTCATACGGCGAAGCTATAATAAAGCTAACGGATTCAGAGGGTATTACATCCAAAAATAAGAAACCGAGTAAACTTAAAGCCACAAATCTCATCTCCATAGGAATTCTCGCCGTCATCTTCTTAAGTGGTTTATTTAAGCTTATGTTTTGGACTGAATGGGCATCAGAACAGAAAGTCATTGAAGGGTCTGACAAAGCAAGTGCATCGATGCCGACAGCAGAAATCTACCGTTTGTATGGCTCAGCTACTGTTTTGATCGAAACAAGCTGGAAATTGATTCATGTTCAGAGTGGTAAACAAATTAAGCACAAAAGAGATTGTCCGCGTGATTCGAAGAATCGCTGCATAACTACCGACTTACTGCCAGTCTATATATATACCAGTGGCGATAAAATTGAACCCTTTCTAGATTTGGGATCAGGTAATCCTGTTGGAGGAGGTAGCATTGGAAGTGGTTTTGTTGCTCAGGAGAGTGGTTTTATTTTGACAAATCGTCATGTTGCTGCCGGCTGGCATACTAGCTATACCAATCTACCTTTGCCCGGGATATTAAGATGCCCGAATGATGCGTGTAAAGAAACTCTATTTGACGAGAATCATCCCTTGGCTAAACTACTTTCTAACTGGGTACCATCTGAATCAGAGATGCTAGGTGGAAAACCTCTGCTAGGTAAGTTTGCAGAAGGACGGAATGATTACCTTGATATTACTTTTCCAAGAACAAATCTAAGGTTGCCTGCACGTCTGGCACGTATTTCCGATATTTCGGATGTTGCGCTAATCAAAGTAGATGCTGCGCAATCATTGCAGTCTGTACAGATGGATGTAATCGCCTCCGTATCATCAGGAGACCCGATCAGAGTTATGGGTTATCCTGCTATTTCACCTGGATTAATTGTAAAAGTTGATTCGCAAGATCCATCTAACCGGATGGATGGACTACACATCATACCTGAGCCTACAGTAATATCTGGTAATGTAGGTAAAGTAATCAACAGTTCAGCAAATATAGCTTCCAACTCTGTCAGCGGATATGTAAGCGAGATGCGAAATGCTTATCCATTAGCTGTTAATGCAGCTGGTGTCAGCAGCAGCGGTGGGCCAGTATTTAACGAAAGAGGACACGTTATTGGAATATTTTCCTCATTAAAACAAAACGCCATGAATAACTTTGCCGTTCCAATTAAGTATGGTATCGATATTATGGGCATTCAATGAAGCATCTCTTAAGTTATGCTTCTTTCCAGTCAAAATGATATAAAAAACGCTAGTAAAAAGCATAAGTAAGTATACTGTCAGGAGTATTTAGCAGTTAGCGTCGCGCTGATATAGTGTAAGCCTATAGGGGGTCGTTTGCATAACCGGCTTTCAAGTCATTTTGGCCGTGATCAAATATTTATGGATATCGTTCATATAAAGAAAAGATACTACTCATGTTTTTAGTAATTTTTGCTATCTCGTTTATTTTATTTATCATTGTACCAATGAAAATATACGCTATTATTTATACAGATACTGACCATAAAGCCGAGGGAGCGCCGAGTGTGCTGGCAATAGCGTCACTTGGAATTACAAAAAGAAACTTGGAATATTTTGATATGCCCTCTCAGCTTCGTCTAAAATCCACGTATGCTCACTCCTTTCACGGAACACAATCCCCATCCTATTAATAACCTGTACTCACGCTTTGAATGGTGGGTCATCTGTGGCTGTGCATTACTGGTTATCTATCTTGGTTTTGTTGGTTATGCAAAATATTACACCGGCCTGAACCGGGGTATTTCGCTATCTGACCAATTATATCTGGCCCTAGGTTTGTTTACCCTCGGATTTTCCGCACCAACTGTAGAAATCCCCTGGCAACTGGATGTGGCGCGCTGGTTAGCACCAGCTTTACTCAGTTATGCTGTAGTTAAAACCATTCTGTTGATGCTGCGCGGTCAAATGTTGTTGCTGCGAATCCGGCGTTTACAAAACCATGCTGTGGTCTGCGGTTTGGGGGAGTATGGCTGGCCGATCGTGCAGGCATTGGCGGCCGAGGGTATTCCCACGGTGGTGATTGAACCCGATCCGATGCATAGCCATTTGGGATGGGCGGATAACGTGGGGGTTTATGTGCTGCCCGGCAATGCCCGCGACGCGAGTAATCTGGCGAAAGTCAATGTGACACAGGCAAAATACCTGCTGGCGGTGACTGAAAGCGATGCCGCCAATAATGAGGTAATTGTTCAGGCCTATCAGCTGAAACAAGCGGACCCAGAGTCACCGCTATTAAAATGCATTGCGCATGTGCAAAGCCATGAGTTGGCGGCGGTGTTGTATGACGATGCTATTTTCTCGCAGGATTTTTCCTATTTCTCCGCCCGCATCATCAACCGGCAGCAACTGGCGGCGCGCTGGTTGTTGTTGCAGCATGGCCCGGATACCGAACTCATCCATGACATCACCCGCTTGGAGGAAATCAGAATTCTGTTGCTGGGCAACCATGCGTTTGTGGAGGATTTGATTGTGCGGCTGACCAAGCTGGGCCATTATGGCACCGCGCACCCCATTCACATCACCTTGGCAGGCCCGCAAGCAGCCGCTCAGCTTGAAGCCATCAATAAACGCTGGCCGGTTTTGTCTGAAATCATCAGTATCAAGGCGAAAGACATTGCGTTAAGTTTCTTGAGTGCGCAAAATGCGCAGCAACTGATCAACAGTTTCAAGCCCCATTTAATTTACTTGTGCGCCGCCGATACCGAATCCACCTTGATCGGCACAAAAGCGCTGGCACGGTTGATGACGTTGCACTGCCAGGTCATCGTGTGCCAGTTTGCCGATGATTTGCTGACCCGAAGTATTGAACCCGCATTCCAATCCTACACCCAGTTTAAGTTTGTTTATCCAACCCAGGAAATTTTCACTGTGGAGGCTATTTTCAACGTAACCCAGGATCAATCGGCGATCGCCATTCACAATCACTATGTCGAATCGCAAATTGCAGCGGGCGATACGGCGGCAAATAATACCTCGCTAGTATGCTGGGAGGATTTGCCCGAAACCTTAAAAGACGCCAACCGCAACCAGGCCGATCACATGCAAATCAAATGCCGCGTCATCACCGGATCACTGCAGTACACGCCGGAACAGATTGAACACGCACTCAGCGACAAGAAAACCCTAGAACGCCTTGCGCGCATGGAACATGAACGCTGGGTGGCGGAAAAGCAGCTGGATGGCTGGCATTATACCGAGGGCGCTAAAAATATCGCCGCGCGTTTGTCTCCCAGCCTGATTTCATGGGAACAGTTACCTGAAAGCGAACGGCAGAAAGATCGCGACTCGGTACACAATATTCCCCATCTTTTGCAGTGGATTGAATCACAACATCAATCAAACGGGTCATCATGAATCAACATTCAGACTTAAGCATTTATCAGAAAGTCGTGGCGAATCCACTGGCGCCGATGACGTTACGCATCGGCGTGGCGGGGCATCGCGATCTTCTCGAGACTGAGTTAAAACGGTTGCGGCAGGAAATTGGATCGACTTATGCGGATATCAGCCGCGCCATGCAAGCGATATCGCCGGTTGAATCCGAAAATATCATTGCCAAAGCGCTATATGCTAGTGATGCCAAACCGATTATTCGCATTATTTCTTCACTGGCTGAGGGTGCGGATAGGCTTTGTATGGAACCTGATATCATGCCACCGCATGCGCAATTGGCGTGTATTCTGCCGTTTCCCGCAAAACAATACGCACAGGATTTTTTACCGGCAGGGAATGGCACTACTGATAAACAGCGAGGGATGGTTGCTGAGTTTTATACCATCCTGCAACGCTTCGGTTATTACACGTATAAGTGGCACGTTTACTACAATCGCAATGCCCAGGTTATCGAACTGGACGGTGATCCCAACCGTCGCACGCAGGCTTATGTCGACTGCAGTCGGTTACTGGTTGCCCATAGTGACATTTTGATCGCTGTGTATGATGGCGATAACAGTGAAGATAAAGGTACTGCCGCCGCAGTCAGAGCTGCCTGGTTAAAAGGCATTCCTGTGATTCATATTTCTACCTTGTCGGGGGAAGAACGCCGAATCTATCTTCGTGGCCAATCAGGCGATGAAGGCAGTCAAATTTACACACCTGAAGTATTGCGTGAAGAATTAAACCGCGCATTGCTGTTCACCGACCTGCTGAATGACTCGAGTGATTCCAATACCGCTTTCAAACAGGAAATTTTCGCTCGCTTTAAACATTACCAGGAGGTTAAACATTTGTGCTTGATCGCCGATGAATCGGCTGATTATGACAACGCCGGCCCGATCAAGCTGAAGAAGGAATATAAAAGTTTCGCTACCAAAGCATTTGATACTTTCAAACGACTGATTGCTAGCGAAGAGCAAGTAACCGATATGCAGAGGCGCCTATTTCCTGAAATGGAAGGACAACTGGAGGTCACTCAAAATCAGGAAATTTTACGCAATAAAAACGTAACACCCAGCCAGGATCGCTATTATGCGGCTTATTTATACGCGGATCGGCTGGCTAATTACTATTCGCGTACGCATCGCAGCACTTTTGTCTTGATATATCTGCTGGGTGCGGCGGCTTTGATGGCAGCGGTTTGTGCGCTGGCACTTAAAACAAGCCCTGTTACCTGGCCAATGCTTGTTTTGGTGCTGATCGAATTGGTTTTGTTGCTTACAATTTCTAAGTTTCATCGTCAAGACCGTCACGATCAGAAATACCATAAACATTGGCTTGAATATCGACATCTGTCTGAAGTGCTGCGCCCCATGCACTACCTGTCACTGCTGGGTAGAACTTATCCCATCAATCAACAACGCTACAACTCGGAAATTTCAAATTGCACTGAAACTGACCACAGCGCGACAGGGAGGGTTTGGCAATCGATCTATACCGAGACCATCAATCGGTGGGCGGGTTTTAGTGTTTGTCAACTGGATCAGCCCTACAAAAATTACACCCTCGTATTTTTAACCACTACCTGGCTCGATGGACAAATCAATTATCACCGCAAGAATGCTGCAGTCATGAGTGTATTGGGGGAAAGACTGGAAAAATGGAACCACGGCTTGTTCATCACTACGATCATCGTTGTGTGTTTCAAACTGTTCACTGTCATAATTGATTGGTTGCACCAACAGTTAGATCATCAAACTGTCCAAGCTGTGATCTTTCCGGGAGAAATAGCTTACCCACTGGCGCTCTTAGTCATTATCCTACCCATCTGCGCAACCACCATGTTTGCGATCCGGCATCATGCGGAATTTGATATTCTGGCGCAGCGCTCAATCACTCTGGGCGAAGCGCTGATTCTTAAACGCAATCATCTGATAATCGATCAACCCGCCTTGATTTCCAGTCAAATCGCCGTAGACATGAACGGAATCGCCGACATCACCACGCAGGAAAATACCCATTGGTTAGAAATTTTTAAAGTGAAGAAATCTGAGTGTTAACGGGATGAGAGTCATTCTATCGTGTTCATTCAACATAAGAAATCATTGCATGATAGTTGCTCACTCTCGGTTTTAACTTCGTTGATCTAGGTAAGCATCTGTTTTTTGGAGATGTAATATATTGCAGCTGTTCGGTTTTTGCAGATGAGCTTGGTTAGGTAGCAAGATTGGTGCGGGAATTTATTTTTTTATAGCATTGGAATCTAATAAGCTCGATCCCTCTGTGTAGGATACAGTATTCAATAATACCTACATTTTTTGATAATCTTTATACAGTTCCCGTTCTCTCTGAATATATCGATCGAGATATTTGTTGTCCTTAATTTCTTTGGTTGCAACTTTCCTCCATTCATATGAACGTACGTAGTTCTTGCCTCTATCGTACATAGTGAGAACAGTTCCGTGGAGCTTTATCTCAAAATTATCATCCTTTTTTGCTGTCAGAGATCCATCCTGTTTATGTTCGATATGATTAATACGATAGGGACCTCGACTCTTTGTTCCAAGGCCCTTGAGTGTAACAGCTCCAGTTATGAGATAAGCATCTTTACCCAGAGTTTCTATGACAAGCTTTCCTTCGTATTCTGGATGTGTTGGCATTAAGGGAGTTCCATCTAGATTCATCGTTTGGCCTTTTGTCCACAAATAGGTGCCTACAATGTTGTCATATAGCTGAGGAGTTGATGCTTTACGGTTACTTATATCAATTAACTTATGATCTTTAGTCGATTTCTGTTTTTCAATGGATGATAGCTCTATGGATTCTGCGGTGTTCGGCGGAGTCAATTGTAACGATTCTGGAGTATTTATCTGGAGGCTCAAGAATGTAATAGTCGCCAATATAGCCGAGAGACCTACAATCCATAAAGTCTTTTGTGGTTTTTGAGAATGGGGTTGCGATATAGTCGATTGCTTTGGTGAACCGAGGATATCGGTTATGGCATTGATGAGTTGCTGATATTGGACTGTATTTTGATTTCCGTTCCAATCAATCAGATTTGCGGCCTGAATAGAGCGAAAACCCCTTGGAGGTACAACATTATCAAATAATACCGGTACTAAGATTTTTCGTGTGTTACCTTCTTCGGCCTCCTCACGCACCCAATTCTTGTCAATGGATATCTTAGACCAAATTACGACCACACATCGAGCTCTTTGGAGAGCTTTTTCAATAACATCGTACCAAGTCTTGCCAGGGGGTATTTTTTGATCCCAGAAAACTGACCAACCTCGGGCTTCAAGCGCCTTGGCAAGCTGTTTTGCTCGTACTAAATCTTCATGCACGTAACTCAAAAATATATCACTCATATTTTTTATTTGTAACAGCGTGACAGGCGGCCATTTGCTTGTGCAGTTTTTTCTTTAACAAATCTGTATCGGAGGAAAAATTGGTTTGTTCTGCCGGTGCATAACTCGGCGTGAGTAATGCTTTCTTAATTAGTTGTCGGCAAGTTCCGAGGTCGCTACCGGTGGCGCTGAAGAGAATTTCAGGGTGAAAGGTTGTCATGATGATGGTGGTAAAAACCGATGCATGGTGATTGAGTGACCCGGCATCGGGAATCGATCAAGTCCTGATTGTGCTCAGGTCGTTTCTGCTTCTGGCGAGCAGTATTACATAATCATCTTTGAGGGAGTCATCCTGAGCAACACTGACACCGGTGCTGAGGATGTCCTGTACTACCAGGGGCGGTGTATTGGGTGGAAAGCGCACTTCCACCAATCCTTCGTTTTTTTCCGCTTCTTGTTTTGCAATCGCTAGCTGCTGCTTAACCATAGGGGACAGGCGATTATTGACGACCATCTTATTCCTGGCCAACGCATAAGCAGCCAATCCACCGGCTAATGCACCTACACCCGCGCCGATTGCAGCACCTTGTTTGCCGCCTATGGCAGCACCTAAGCCTGCGCCAGCTAATGCTCCTAAGCCGGTGCCAAATGCGGCTTGTTGTTCTTTACTCATATTTGCACAACCACTTGTTGCCATTGCGATTACCGTCATTGCCAGAATCAACTTTCTCATGATCATCTCCCTATTGATTGACTAAAAATTATTGTTTTCTGAAAAAATCCTTCGCCCAATCATCTATATTGGGATCTTCTTCCATCGAGAGTGCATTATTTTGGTTGGATTCCTTCGGATTGTTGGATTGTTTGGGGGGTGTATCCTTGGGTTTCTTTGCTGTTTGAACCGATTCTTTTTTTGCATTTTCTAGTTTCTTGACCTGCTGAGGTGTTTTAGCTTTGGGTTCTTCAAAAACAGGGTTCTCAGGAATCAATTTTTCCTCAGCGGGTAGTGTTAACTGAGGTAACTTTTTCGACGATGGTGATGGTAGTGGCTCAGTCGGTATCATGATGGCGACTGAGCTGTTATCTACTTCCGGAAGTTGATTGACAGGCTGTATTTCAGCTGGTGGCAGGCTGACCGTTTGAGGTGCTGGCGTTGTAATGGATTGAGGGGATGCCGTTGAATTCATTTTCCATAAGGCATAGCTTCCGGCAGGCACCAGCAACAGACCGGCAATGACGACAGCCGGATAATTTCTGAAAAATGACATCCCTGCGCCGTTCTCAGTGGCGGATTCTTCTACTGCTTCAATCAATGCCAGTTTACGAAGTACTTGACTGAATTCATGGGCACTGGCGAAACGTTTGGTCGGATCTTTTTCCAGCGCCTGTAACACGATTTTTTCTAATTTCAGCGGTATTGCCTGGTTGAATTCACGCGGGGGTCTGGGCTTCTCGGAAATTTGTGAATTCATTAGTTCAAAATCGGTACCGCGCGTAAAAAGAATATGTCCCGTCAGCATTTCGTATAATACAGCGCCCATGGAATAGATATCAGCGCGCGCATCGACTTCTTTGCCCTGAATTTGCTCGGGCGACATATATTCCAGCGTACCGATAAAATTCCCGGTTTTAGTCATACGCGCCTTTTCCAGAATACGGGCAATGCCAAAATCCATGATTTTTACGTTATTCTTTTCGTTAATCATGATATTGGCCGGTTTGATATCGCGATGGATTATTCTTAATTGATGTGCGTGTTCCAGTCCTTCCAATGCTGCAATGGCATAATTCAGCGCGGTTTGCCAGGGAAGTTTGCCGCGATCTTTTATGATGCTGCCCAGTGTTTCTCCACTGACAAACTCCAGCGCCATATAATATTGATTCTGATCTTGCCCAAAATTATAAACAGCGGCAATATTGGAGTGGTTCATACGGCCCAGTGCGATGGCTTCTGATCGGAAACGCTCTAGAATTTCTGGTCGATTACTGAGTTCCGGGCGCATCACTTTGATCGCAACTTCTCGTTCGAGCATGGGGTCGATGCCCTTATAAACTTTCCCCATGCCGCCTTCACCGATTTTCTGGATGATTTTGTAATGACCAATTTGTTCCATAACTATCACTTTCCCCAAATTGAATATTTTGGTTTTATGCCCGGGTAATCGGTGTCGCTGTATTTTGACTGATTGCGGATTCTTGCAGAATCTTGATGAGGATCACCGAAATATTGTCATATCCGCCTCGATCGTTAGCTAATTGTACTAATTCCTGACACGCTTGTTGCGCGGTGTGCATGGTCGAGTGACTGAGCATTTCATTGTCATCGACTAAATCGTATAAACCATCCGAGCATAGCAAGAAGCAATCCCCAATTTGTAAGGATAATGGGCAATCAGAAGTTTCCAAGAATACGTTTTCCCGGGTGCCGATCGCATGTGTAATGATATTTTTATCCGGATGATTCTTTGCTTGTTCTGCATCAATCAATTTTTTTCTCAGCATCTCTGCGACGAGGGTATGATCGGTTGAAAGTTGTTGAATAGCCCTTTCGCGCATGAGATAAAGGCGGCTGTCTCCTGTGTAAGCAAAATAAGCGGCTGATTGATGCAGAAACAATGCAACCAGTGTTGTTCCCATACCCTGATATTCAGGGGATTGCTGTGCACGGGAAAAAATCTCGACATTGGCTACTTCAAATACCTGGCGTAGCGCTTGTTCAGGCGAATGCTTTTTGAGTTGTGCGAAATAATTGTTTTGAATCTCTTCCACTGCCATACGACTGGCAATATCTCCCGCTTGATGTCCGCCCATAACATCCGCAACCACCGCTAAAAAATCATCATTGTCGGGCGATGGAAACAGACCGATATAGTCTTGATTAGAAGATCGGCTGAGACCTTTGTCAGAAATTGAGCCGATTTCTAATTGGTAGGCAACCGGTTCAATCTGGGAAGCTGTTCTGGAATTAAAGATTTTATTTGAACTATGATTCCAAAAGTGAGAGAAATTTAGCATAGCTTATTCGATGGCTTTTTGAATTCCCATAATATCCAATCCGTGTGCAATGGGTACAGCAAAAGTAATCGTGGTGCCCTTCTGCTGTATCATTGATGTAAATATCCCGATAACGCGTCCTTTGTCATTAAATACGGGGCCACCACTGTTGCCGGAGCCAGTCGCGTTAACGGTCAATTGATAGGCATCGCCCATCTCACTTACATATACGCTGATTGAGTCCGAAGTTATATTTGCCGAGCTATTGAGCACTTTGCCTATATTACCGGGGGTTACTGTAGGTTCAGGTATGATGCGTATTTCCCCTTTGCGGTTAAGGGGGTCTTGCGAATCTACTTTTACAAAGAGATTAGGGGAAATTTCTGGATAACCCATGACTGTGATTGGTTCTCCCGCCGATACAGAAGTAATCGCATCCATCTGCACAGTTTGCAACGTTTGCGGAACGTCCACTTTGATTAGCGCAACATCTGCAGTATCGGAGATACGTGCCAGACGAGCGGGAACTCTTAGATTTGTTCTTGGAAAGGTGATTTCAAGATAATCATTCCGTCCTTCTGCATTCTTACCTTGTAGAGGCTTCCCACCCAGCATCTTGGATTCAATTGGCACCCATTTAAATAGTGTTTTAGCCAGAGGGTGATTTCCATCGACAAGCTGCTTATCGTCTTTACATACGTTATTCGTACATCTCTGGATTATGCCGGGCAATGGCAAGTTGTTATAGTTGTCATATCTGGTACGCCAGCCGGCGGCAACATGACGATTTGTCAAAATAAATCCACTTTCCTGGACTACAAAGCCACTTCCAATGCTACTTCCTCCAACAGGATCACCTGATTCTAGATCCAAAAAAGGTTCGATACTTTCGTTATCATCAATATATATATATAGACCGGCAGTGGTGTTCTTTTGTCAGTAATACAGCGATTCTTGGAATTGAGTTGACAGTCTTTTTTATGATTAATCTGTTTGCCGGTTTGAACGTGAATCAATTTCCAACTGGTTTCAATTAAAACAGTAGCGGGGCCATACAATTGAGATATTTCAGCCGCTGGCATGGATGCGTTCGCCTGTATTTCTGCAAGCTGTTTGGCTTGATCAGCTTTGGTGGCAGTGATGTCAGTTTCCAATTGGGATTTGGTAGTAAGTAACTCCTGTTTGCCTACATGACTTTGATAGCCGAAATAACCGACGACTAGTGCAATAACCGTAAATATCCCTGCGCTGATATTAATCATTTTGCGCCGGGTTGTTGTTTCGGTTTGTATGATCCGGCGCTCTAATGTCTCATGACCGATACCTTGTTTGGATTGTGCGCTGGTACTTCTGGTACTTGTTTGACTGAATGGTGTCCTGGTTTCCTGATCGTTGCTACTTTCACGCGTTGTTTTTGAATCTGAAATACTTTCTCCCTGACGAGTTTTCTTGATAGGTGGCGGATCAAGATTAAATATGAATTGGGGGCCGTCTTTGCCTAACTGCACCTTATCTCCAGCTTCTATCGTGATCGGTTCAGTTATTTTCTTTCCGTTAATAAAAGTACCGTTGCTGCTGTTTAAGTCGGTGACTAGAAATTGATTACCTTCACGGGATGTAATTTTCAAATGAGTTCGGCTGACCAGGTCATCTTTCTCAGGATCGTATTTAACTTGACAGCTTTCTGCCAGTCGTCCAAAAACAATCGCATCAATGGGCATTTCAAAGGTTTCAGTTTGATTGGCTTTGCTGCCCGTCATATGCCTTATGATTATTTTTTGCATTGATTTCCCCTTATATTGATGGTCGGATTTACAGCGTGAAAGCAGAATGGCATTCGCGGAGCTCTGAGTAAGTTGATTACCTTTTGGGTTTGACGCGTTCATCACGAATATAATCACTACGTGGTCGCTTGTTCTTGAGTTGGTCGAAGGAAACTTGTCGAAGCTTAATCAGTATGTCCCTAATTCAACTGCAGTTATGTATCATAAACTATATTGTTAACAGCAGGATTGAACCGCCCCGGGTTTGCCGGAGACTCTATTTCTTGAGAGGAGAGAGTAATGAAGAAACAAATTAGATATTCACCGGAGATACGGGAACGGGCTGTCCGGCTGTTGTATGATCACCAAG